>Ga0099825_1003219_pt1 | contig 21775 bp, 7 predicted proteins | sample SiratroredBW_FD_76838 | JGI IMG/M metagenome (GOLD analysis project Ga0099825, IMG submission 76838) | Root nodule microbial communities of legume samples collected from California, USA - Siratro red BW | ecosystem: Host-associated > Plants > Roots > Nodule | place: USA: California | collected... | reverse complement strand
TTTTTTTTTTTTTTTTTTTTTGATTTTTTTTTTTTTTGTTATGTAAATATTTTTAAAATTTTTTTAATTCTTAAATTTTTTTTTTTTTTTTTTTTTTTTTTTCACTTTTCAGGCTGCATTACACGTGTGGAAAACTATTGTGGCAAACACCCCAAAGACTCTAAGGGAAATCATGCCTGTTCTGATGGACACTTTAATTACATCCCTTGCATCACCATCATCTGAAAGGCGGCAGGTCTGTACTTGTATCTGTCAATCTATTTTCTGTTGTAGCTTTCAGAAATTACATGTTGTTATTGCTAATGCAGGTTGCTGGACGATCACTGGGTGAGCTTGTCCGGAAGCTTGGTGAACGGGTACTTCCCTTGATAATTCCAATCTTATCCCAGGGGCTGAGTGACCCTGACAGCAGCAGAAGACAGGTTAGAATAGTTTTTTGGTGTTGGGATTTTTATTTCCTCCTAATGAACAAAGTTTTACATTGTTTTTTGCTTAAATTCAGTAGCTCAACCTGTTATTTGATACAATTGTGGATTTTGTTGTTTGTAAGGGTGTATGTGTTGGTCTGAGTGAAGTGATGGCAAGTGCTGGTAAGAGTCAGTTGTTGACTTTCATGAACGAACTCATCCCAACTATTCGGACTGCACTCTGTGATAGGTTTGTGCATTTTAATTCTGATTTCACTGTTTGCAGAATTTAGACTGCGTTATCTGATTTTGATGGATATGTTAACAGTGTGCCTGAGGTTCGTGAATCAGCTGGCTTAGCATTCAGCACTTTGTATAAGGTTGCACTTTTTACTTTATTTTTCTGTTTTTTGTCAGTGGTGGTTGAGATTATATTGTTTTCCCATACTTATCCCTCAAATTTGGAATCTAGAGTGCTGGAATGCTAGCTATTGACGAGATTGTTCCAACACTTTTACATGCATTGGAGGATGATGAAACTTCTGATACCGCACTGGATGGCCTTAAGCAAATTTTAAGGTAAAATGTGCATTAGCATCATGTTTTGAAGTTATTATTTTTTGTTGATTTCTTATTTTCTTCTTAAACTAAACTTTTGCATTTGTCCTTATTTGCAGTGTCCGAACAAGTGCAGTATTGCCACATATTTTACCAAAACTGGTTCATCCTCCGTTGTCGTACGTTTCTTTCTGTTTCTTTCTGTTTTGATCCATTCATCTGAATATATGACACTTTTATCCTAACTGGGAACTTTCTTGGTACCTGTGCAGTGCCTTTAATGCACATGCTTTAGGAGCTTTAGCAGAGGTTGCTGGTGCTGGCCTTGACTTTCATCTTGGTACTGTGCTTCCTCCTTTGCTATCTGCAATGGGTGATGATAACAAGGTAGACTATGCTCAGATTATTTGGAGAAAATACTTTTTCAGAATTCAAACGTCATGTTTGCTAAGGACTGATTTGGACAAATTAATCCTTTCTTTTGGTTGATGTTCTAGGAGGTTCAAACACTGGCTAAGGAAGCTGCTGAAACGGTGGTCTCAGTTATTGATGAGGAAGGTATTGAGCCACTCATATCAGAGCTTGTCAAAGGTGTTAATGATAGCCAGGTAATATTCTTATAATAATTGATATAATTTAATGCCCTTCATCTATCTCCTACATGCCTCCTTACAATTTTGTTCACTTTTTGATAATTATCTACAGGCTGCTGTAAGAAGATCCAGTTCATATCTGATAGGATATTTCTTCAAAAATAGCAAGTTATATCTGGTTGATGAAGCTCCAAACATGATATCTACCTTAATCATCTTGCTAAGTGATTCTGATTCATCTACTGTAGCTGTAAGTGTTTGAGTTGTTGATATTATACACAGATCCTCTATATGTTGTTACAAATTTATTTTTATTAGGTTTCTTGGGAAGCTTTGTCAAGGGTCATAATTTCAGTACCCAAGGAGGTTCTGCCTTCTTATATAAAACTTGTCCGAGATGCTGTGTCAACATCCCGAGACAAGGAACGGAGGAAGAAGAAGGTGAAGCTGTTACTTTGAATTTTATTCCTATCTGAGACTTTCAGATATTGTTTCTGGTTCCTAATGACTAATTTTTGAATGCGTTTTGTGCATAATTGATCTACAGGGAGGACCAATTCTCATACCTGGATTTTGTCTTCCTAAAGCACTTCAGCCTATACTGCCAATTTTTCTCCAAGTATTCTTCTCGTTATTCAATTGAAATTTCTTAATTTTGTATGATCATTACTTGCTTTGTAGTCAAGTTGCATACTTAACATTTTCACAATTTTGTGGATGTTTAAAGAAGCCTAGTATAGGTATCAGGTTGTTTTTAAAACTTTTTTATCCTAATACTTATAGGAACTTTGTAATTGATTGCTTTCTTGTAAGTAATGAAATGCCAGTGTTATTTCTTTAAGCAATTCAAATTTGTGACTCTATCAATTCGAGCATTTTCTATGCTATTGCTGTCATGTCAGTTTATCCTCTTCGGTGGTCCTGCTGGTCCACTGTCTCATTGTTCAGTCTTCTCTCCCCAATCCCTCCAGCTGAGTGAAAAGCACAACTCTTTTTACCTTCTCTGTGGGTCTTTTTCCATGGATTAGTTTTCAATTGGCTTTGATATCATTTATGTACATTTTTTAAATAATACTACAAATTTACTGATTGTTTTGGTTACGTACAGAATTAAAAAAATTCTGTGGTATAGCAATGCTTGCTCATTTATGTAATATTGTGAGGTGTGAGTGTATCTTGTAAGAAATGTCTCCTACTTATTTTTCTCTCCTAGGCACAAACTCAATGTAACTGAGATCCTTCAGTTTCTCGGCCCCCTTGATTTTCTTGGGGAGGGTGAGTAAGTGCATCTTCTGTTAGACAATGTTATTAGTTTGTTATATTGTTACAGCTGTTTCTGTGTTAGTTTAGTGTAACTGTTCGAGGTCGTTATTATAGTTTGTTTTATCTGTGGTTATTATAACTGATTTAATTAGACAGTTATAACTGACTTGTCTTGTAACTGCTCTTTGATTATTTAGTTGTCTGTTTTTCAATTTTGTATCTTTGATCTTAACGTAATAAAAGATTGGAGATTTACATGTAAATTCATTCTCCAAGTTATACCTTTGGTGTACAGGGTCTGATAAGCGGGTCTGCTGAATTGAGGGAGCAGGCTGCTCTGGGACTTGGCGAATTGATAGAAGTGACCAGTGAGCAATCACTCAAGGAGTTTGTCATCCCAATAACAGGGTATTTAATAAAAAAATGTTATGGATTATTTTTATAAGTATTCATATTTTAGCATAAGCAGCTGTATGAATCAAGTAAAATGACGTCATTTTATAATTTAGTATTCTGTCAATGTTCTGGTCTCTTTTATTTCAATACACTAACTGAACCAATTCATTGGTTGGCGGCTTACTGTTTCCCTCTTTATTATATGCATGAGCTGACACAAAATTGATTTGATTGACTTTTTTCCTTTTTAAGAAAATTTCAAGAAGTAGGACTAGTCTCATTTGTTAAAGATATACAATTATTATGTCTTTCCCTTGGAGCTGGAGTTGTTGATTGATTTTTGAGTGCTTGACTTGGTATTAAATAGGTTTCTTTAGAGCTTGATCTTACTCCTCTCATTGTTTTAATTATATGTAGTTTCTTCTCAATGCTTTATGTGAGGTAGGCATTTGATTGTCCATGCTTCATACCCAACCGAATGCTATATTCTATCATTTATGATTTTTGGGGACATATATTTTATACATCCTGACTTTGCAATCGTGGTTGTTGTAGGCCTCTTATCCGAATTATAGGCGATCGGTTCCCATGGCAAGTGAAGAGTGCCATCTTGTCTACTCTTACATCTATGATAAAAAAGGGTGGAATCTCCCTGAAGCCTTTTCTTCCTCAGCTGCAAACAACATTTGTCAAGTGTCTACAGGATTCTACGAGGTTTGTTTAAGATGTTAATATATTATAAAATCATCTCTCCTCTCCCCAATTTGTTGTGTACCCCCCTCAGCTAGCAGCTTCTGTACATTTGATGTTGTTTGAAAATGTGCTAACTTAATTGCTATCTTACAAGTAAATCATTCAATTAAGTATTTGCAGGATTTGTCACATGACTTGCTAACGACATCTAAGTATTTGGTTTTGAAATCTAAAGTGGGTGGAGCGTAGAAAAAGTTTTGTAATAAAAAATTTAAACTTTCAGTTACGCCATAATTAAAGGGGAGAACCTGATTTAAAGGAATTACTAAGTTTGTTAATACCTAATTTGTGTTCCCTTTTATTAACAAATAATCTATCGAGAAAGAAGATGAAGATACATACTGAGAGATACAAAATCCTCATGAGAAGAACATGTTGCAAAACTAGATGGAAAAAATTGAAAACAGAGACTTATTCTGACGGTTCTTAAAGCAGGGGAAGATTGGCTAGCATACACGTGCCCCAAAGCTCATTCTTAGTTGACTGTCCATCCTCCTCAAAAGGTGAATACAACACCAGTTGTTGTGTATTGATGGGATTGTGCAAAATTCTACCATGCATGGCTGTTGCCTACAAAATTCTACCATCCTCCTCAAAGGGTGAATAGAACACCAGTTTATGTGCTTGAATACTACCCTAACCTCCAGCGCCTTCATCTTCACCTCCATTTTCTCACCATCTTATTCTTCACTCTTAATCGACAAGAGATTTGGCACACTGGACCGGTATTTTTACAAACTCAAATATAAAGGGATAAATATATGAAAGCAGAGAAAACTACTCCAAGGATTTTCCCTTACAGCTGACGCCCCACCCAGTTTTCTCAACGCTGCAATCTTGAATAACACTCCCTTGGAAACATTCTTTTTAAGCTGAACGACTGCCCTTCCAACCTCTAAATTACTTTTCTAATTACGTTGTACTAAAATGTTGATATTTGGGAGTCTCCTAACATACTCTCATCTATATTTTATTATGTGTGCTTATTAATATGCATGTGACTGCAGCCTTGAATGCCACTTGCTTGGTAACCTCCTTTTTAAGCTGAACCGCTGCCCTTCCACCCTCTGTTACTTTTCTAATTAACTTGTAATAAAATGTTGATATACGGGAGTCTTGAAGATATGCATGTGACTGCAGAACTGTTCGTTCTAGTGCTGCCTTGGCACTTGGGAAACTTAGCGGACTCAGTACCAGGGTTGACCCTTTAGTTAGTGATTTGCTGTCCAGTTTGCAGGTGATTTTATTTCTGCTATTCTTACTTAACTTGATGCAATACTGTGTGTTGCTGGTGTCACTTATCTAATACAAAACTGGGAATTTGATTATTTAGGGATCAGATGGCGGTGTTCGTGAAGCTATTCTAACTGCTTTAAAGGGTGTCTTGAAGCATGCTGGGAAGAATGTCAGCTCTGGTGTTAGAAATCGTTTTTACAGTGTTCTCAAGGATTTAATTCATCATGATGATGATCAAGTTCGGATATTTGCTTCTAGCATATTGGGAATGTTGACACAGGTTTGTACACTACTGAATGTATTTGTGTTCACTGATGTTTTTGTATTTCTCTGTAATCTTCATTACATATTTGAATGACTATAGTAATACGTTACTCTTCTACTTTGTTGATTGAAAAATAAATTAATTAATGTGTCATTTTGCTATTGCCAAATTATGTTATTATTACATTGCTATCATTTCTGATATTTATCGGAGTGCTTAATTCTACTTCACTGTTTGATTTTGTTTTTATATTTTCTGACTATTATGTTACTATAACTCCAGTACCTTGAAGATGTTCAGCTGACAGAGTTGATTCAAGAATTGTCAAGTCTAGCTAATTCACCAAGCTGGCCACCCAGGCATGGTTCTGTCCTTACAATCTCTTCCTGGTTTCGTTACAATCCATCAACAATTTGTTCGTCTTCCTTGTTCCCAACTATTGTTGATTGCCTTAGAGACACCCTGAAGGATGAGAAGGTATGATAATCCTGAATTGGTTTTAATTGACCAAGTTTCTGAATTATGCAGTTTTAATTCTGTATCTGGATATAATTAGGGAGTTATTATTATATGAATATCAAATTTAGCAATTAGATGTTATGATGTGATAGTTACAGTGATGTATAGGTTCTGTGACAGACTTGTTGAAGGCAACTTAGTTGTCAGGATATTATTTTTGGTGTTTTGAAGAAGGAAATTCGTGCTCTATGAAAACCCTCTGTACTGAAATCTGGCCTAAAATCCAGATTATTTTTGTGTTTTTTTAAGAATTCATCGTGTTTATCTCTCAAGTCCAACAAGTTTCTTGTTATATGGCTATTGTCTGATTTTATTCAATTTTCTGTAAAATAGTTCCCTCTTCGGGAAACTTCGACCAAGGCATTGGGAAGGCTGCTTCTTTATAGAGCTCAGATAGATCCTTCTGATACACTGCTTTACAAAGATGTTCTTTCACTGCTAGTTTTATCCACACGTGATGACTCTAGTGAAGTTAGAAGAAGGGCATTATCCGGCATAAAAGCTGTTGCCAAGGTATGGGCTTGAAGTCTCGCGTTCACATAGCATCACCTGTAGAATAATGTTTGGAAATTTATATGTGTTACATTCCTGAAACATTACAGGCAAATCCTTCGGCCATTTTGTCACAAGGCACCATAGTTGGACCTGCACTAGCGGAGTGTTTGAAAGATGCAAATACCCCCGTTAGACTTGCTGCAGAACGATGTGCTCTGCATGCCTTTCAACTAGCAAAGGGTACTTTCACTTGGCATTGTCCTTTATCTTGTGTTGTTGATATTATTTTTGGGCAAGGTTGATTATAATTGTGTTCTTACATTTACTTGGCTATTGAATAAGTATGATAAATGATGTTCGAAGAGTAGTCATGAAACCATAATCATTTTTTGAGATTTCTTTTTCTGGAACTGTTCTTGCAGCATGTAGTACTTCTTTCAAGTTGAATGATTATTCTTACGAATGAAATCAGTTGTTTTATTTTCTTTTTTACCTTGTACGTGTTTTGGAAACTGGTGACTTTTATTTAAGAAGTCGGAGTATAATGATTGTTAGTTAGTATGAGGTGCATTAATTCTTAATGGTGAAAACTTAAAAGATCATACCTTTCACAAATCAGATGGTTTAAACATCTTGGGTCCATCACTCGAAATGATAGAAAAATCATGTTAATGTAAAGTATAGGATAGGGTGGACGAAATGGAGGCGTGCGCTGAGTGTTTTCCTGTGACAAAGGGTTACGAGTTAAGCTTAAGCCAAAGTTTTACTGTACATCTATAAGATTAGTGTTGTATGTAATCAAGTGTTATATGGTAACAAGCCAACAAGCTAATAAACTCAATGTAAGGGAGATGGGAATGCTACATAGGATGAGTGGGCATGCTTAACAGGTTATGATTGTCAATGAATGCATTAGAGAGGAATTGGATTAGGTGGCTGGCATGTCTGAAGAAGGGTAAAATTACCTTACATATGAATTAAAAGTTATCTTTTAGAATAATTAATATGAAAGAACTTCTATAAATTAGTTTATTCACAACCAGAACCTAGATCATGTAGTGGTTAGCCCTATTGCTAGATGTAGAGGGAGACCCAATAAAAGGTGAAACCATGACAAAGTTGAAGGTTTAATAGTTTGTCTATAGAGATGTTCACAATAAAAAAAAAATTATGACGCTGTTTGTTCGTATGGTGTGAGAAAGCTTGGTTATTGTGTTAGAGTAGAGTCCCTCAATGTGAAGTCACATCTTTGTCAATTTAATGAATTGATTAGAAATTTTCTGCCTTTATTTTCCTCTGCAAATATTTTCTTTCGGCACCTTTGTTAGTTCTTACTTGAATCTGTTTCTAAACTTGTCATCTTTGAAATAACCTGTTTTTCCAAAGCGCATCTGTGTAACTCTTCTGTACCAAAAACCTCCCAAACATTTGTATTTCCAGAACTGTTTATTGTTGAATATGTTTTCCTGCCTTTCTACGGGCACTGGATTTTAGGTTAAGCAACTGATAAATGGAATGGAGATACAGTTCTAACTCTTTTTTGGATTTGGGTTTTCCAGGTTCAGAAAATGTTCAAGCAGCTCAGAAGTATATCACTGGTTTGGATGCTAGGCGTCTATCCAAGTTTCCAGAATATAGGTACGTATATAATCAAATATGCATTTCTCTTGAAGGATCATTTCAATCTAATGCAAGTTGCTAAATCCCGTATATTTAGGGGAGAAAAGAAAATGACAATGAACCTGACATGCAACGAGTGACTTCTATTGTTAATAGGCCAATAGAGTGAATGAACATCGTGAATGAATTTCCCAATGAATTATGGGTATAAAAGAGATTTAGTGTTTAATACTTCTGAAACTGGATCATGTTTTTTGTACTCAGGACCGTGTTTCTTACAAGGACTAAATTATTTGAGACATTCATGCTATTAAGGACTACATAGAGTATAACTTTTATGTTTTGTTTTTCCACCCAAAAAAATTAAGTCTGCCGAAAGGGGGTAATTTTAAAATTGATTTAGATTAGGGGATGATAAAATTATAGGTTAATTTTGAAATTTCATTTCCAAAATATGAAGACACCAAAGTACTTCTTTTTATTACTTACATGGATAATCTGTTGATTTTTTTGAAAATTTTCTGTGTAAAAGTAAATACTCTTAAACTGATTATTTAGGTTCTGTTAGATATCATAAACTGTTGCTTCGGAATAATTTTTTTTTATACATTTGACTGGTTAAGTCAAGAATCCACGCACAATTATGTTATTGATAAATTTCTCTCGTATTTACTGCTGTGCAGCGATGACAGTGATGATAGCGACGAAGATACCGCAAGTAGCTAAGTAGTTTGTGATTCATCAAGTGATGTGTTTCTCCCTTTCTTCATGGTCTAATTACAGAATTCTCGTTGATAACCAATTTTTCTGGTAGCACTGTGATATAGTCAAAAATATATATAGAAATATGCAATTTGAGGCTTTTTACCCAATTTTTTGCGCCTGGGTATTTGATTATATCAATTGTCTTTGTAAATTAGAGGAGGCTAATTATTTGTAACTATATTTGTATGTCTTACTCAATCAATTTTGGCGGTAATATATTTTTTACTTACAATGTATGTATTGCCATTTTTTTCGTGCCTCTTTATTCCTTACAGCTGTTAATGTGAAGAATGACTAATTTACCATTTAAATGAACTAAAATGTTCAGGTGCGGATTATGTTCTTTTTATAATCATTCGTTTATGTGGGAATAATAGTCGCGAGTTTGTTAGTGAGTTTGCCTGTAGAAGCTGTAGCTCGTGATCAAACCTATTTATTGTATGACAAATTCAATTTCTGATTTACTTTTTTGAACATGCTTTTCCTGTATCGTAGTTTTTAAAAGATTTATTCTATGTTTTATAACCTCAGGTTATTGGCATGTGGTTGAATATTTAATACCGGGATCTAGTTGAGTTCAATTTATAACGGTAGAGTTCAATTATAAATTAAAGACTTTTGCTCGTACCATCTATGGGTTGAGAGAAATGTCAAAAATACTTTTAACAGAAAACCTTTGGATTTAGTAATTTGTGAAGTTTCTAATTGAGTAACTCCTAAAGCTTTTAGATCATGCTATCTAGAAATAAACTATGGAACAATCAATATGAAATTTCGATTTTCTGTATATCAGCAAGCTTGATTCGGAAGTTTGTTTAACATCTCAGTCTCATCAACAAGCTTTAGATGCTGCCTAGTGTATATAATCATGATTAAAATAATGGGTATGACTTTGCCATTAGAATGCATTTTATCTCAATATATGATCCCTGTTTGTACTGTATGAGTTTGTCATGATTGCAATTTGAATGGACATTCTGGTCCGTGTTGTTGGAAACCAACATTGAGTTGATTGGTAGAATGGTAGACATTCTCCATAAACATGTTTAAAGTTGCCCGCTGAAGAAGTAATTGCGTTAATTTATATTTTGGATTCAAGAATCTAAAAATATTACCATCTCTTCTAGATATTAAAATTCGAAATTTGTATAAAACTTTTAATTAAGTATTTTGGAAATGGTTTATGAATTTTTTTAATTCAGATTTTTAAAAATTATTAGTTTTGATTGTATGATTTAAATCCTTTTCAATGAGGTGTTTTTTAGTTGTACAATTTAGAAATTAATTGGTTCTTATTATACAATGTACGATCTAGAAGTCTACATTTGATTTTTGAAAACATATAATGTGTAATAATGCAAAACTCAAACTATTTTTTATTATTCAGTTAGAAGACTTTTGAATTACAAAAAATGTGAAAAAAATTTAAAACCTTTGGAAGTTCATTATTGTTACAAAATAGAAATTAATTATTTAAAATAAAATAGGAAACTAGCAGAAATCATAGCAGTGAGGGGTGACTCTTACTACAAAGTTTTATCAAAGTTTTAAAGAGGGAGTTATTTATAGGCAAAAATGAAAAAAATTTACATTCATTCTCATTTCTATTTTGCTATAAAAAATTAGGAATTAAATAATAAATTTTATAAATCAGGTTTAAATTAAAGAAGATACCATTATACAACATTTTAAACAAATATATAAGTTAGCCAATCAGAAAGACATCATACGTTTTTAACTTTATTAATAACCTCCAAAAAACCTGGTTTGTCACCGTTTTGATAAGAATATTTGTCATCTTCAAATTAAAAATTTGGTAATTTTAAAATATTTTAATAAATTTTTTCATTATGAAAAATATAACAACATCCACATGTTTCATATGGACATGTTAGATATGGACATCTAGACAAAGTTGTGAATAATGTCATATGATATTATTATCACAATACAATTAAATTGTACACATGTATATATCCTAAATTCTAGAGAAGTAATTGAATTATAAAGTTCTATATAGTCTAGAACCATTGCTTTAAGTTTAGCTTTTGTACTAGATCTAGTTGTGACTTCTAGCTTTTTAATGTGACAAGATTATCTTCTATAAATGTAAAGTATCCAGAGGTTGTTCTTTTATCATCAAGAGTGCCTGCCCAATTTACATCACTATAAACCATCATATCCTTGCCTTCATGATATGTAGTGTCCCTTTATTTGATATATACCAATATTTATTTATACACTTAGTATAATTTCCAATACAATTTCTTATAATGTATTTTTTTCTTTTGGAGTGAAACAACGTTGTTTAACAAAATTTATCAGGGAAGAAATTATATAACATTTGGTAACAAATACTTTTACTAAAGAAAAAAAAAGGTTTTGAATAAGCAAAATTAATATAGATTATGTTTTAAGTAATAAGAGGTCAATTGTAAGACTTTAATAACCTTTATGTTAGAGTAAGTTTTATGTTAAACACTGAAATCTATTGGACATAACACTATCCACAAAATTAAGATAAACCATAATTTAATAAATGTTCTAAGATTCAGACATCAAATCCAGTAATAATGAGAATCTCGATGTTTTATTATTAACTTAGTGAATCGGTATTCATTTTTTTCACCTTTCTAAAATAAAATAAAATATATAATATGTTGATTTAAAGAAAAGGCGTGGTCCTTGACATTCTAAAATTATATTTTTACAGTTTAAACTCGTGTAAACCATATCATTCCATAATCATGGTCCTTTGTCGAATTAGTTTTTGTTTCATTGATAAAGCTGATTATTAGTAATCAAAACTTCAATTTAATGATTGGCTACTAAGATAATGATTAATTTGTGTGGAGAGCAGAGCAATAATTATGGAAGTACTAGATGGAGAATTTTAATCAAGATTCTTCTGAGAACCTTCCCAAATAATTGATTGCATAGATATAATTTGCCTTTACATCCAAAAGCAATAATTGCGTTTAGATATAACTAATTTTTTTTATTTTATTTTCGTTTTATATTGCAACTAGGAAAGGCTGGCATATCTCTGTGTTATGATATTTTATGATTTTTTTCAACTTAACCTACAATCCATATTTTATGATCATAAGGTGTACATTTGAAGTTCTGACTTTTATAAATATAAAGGAGATAGAAAGAAATCATGCATTGAAAGCAGAACTTCTAAAAAATAAAATAAAAAATATATAAAAATATAAAAGAGAGCAGAAAAAAAAAGTCATATATACTAAGTAAGATTTTTATAAAATAATAATAATAATAATAGAAGACAAAATAATTCAAATTTATGATTTCAAAATACGACTTCATTTTTATTATTCTAAAATATTTTAAAGCTGTACTTTAAAAATTTACCTATATGATAAATTTTACTTAAAAAATCCATCAATATGGTAAAGAAATATTATATCTTTCAATATTGTTTAATAATATATATTTCTATTGACAAGGTATATTATATATTAAAAATTTAAAATTAATTCAAATATTCAGTTTTTCAGTTAATTTGGAACTTTTACTAATACATATTTAATTACATTAGAAAAGCATAACTGAGAATAAAAAAGCAGTTTTAAGTTTGGCGAATTTAAATATTTTATTAATTAATTAAAAATTTATAGGAAAATTGTAATAATTCAAACTTTATTTTTAAATAATTTTTTCTTGAATAAATTTTTTATTCGTTGCATGTTGGGTTGTTTGGGTTTGTCAAACATGTGTTTACAAGTAAGTTAAAAAATAATAGTTTTGGAAGGAGGTATTGAATAATATGATTGCTGTAAAAAAAATATTATTATTAATGCAATATGATATCCACAGCACTGACAACTACAAAATTGTTTTGAGTGAAGAAAAAATTGAGATTCGCGATTAGAAGCTTACTCCATTTAAATAATATAATTCTCATATCTGTACTACTTTCCATGCCATATGGATGCTCGTGCGTTTTTTAAACTCATCTTCAAATGGATCTCTCTTTTGAAAATGTTGATTAAATTATTTATTACTTCGATCTCATTGTCTCACATTCCAAACTCCAAAATCTAGTTAGAATCCACTACACTTGTTAAATACAGTTCACTGCTCAAACTCAAGTTACCCATAAAAAATTCTATGCTGAATAACTCCCTTTTTAATATATTCTAACTCTAATTTATCATTTTATGGAATTAATTTCTTGCACTAAACTCAATTCCCGACGAGCCTACTTCTAAACTTGGATTGCTAGTTCTGTGATTTGATTTTTACGAAAATAGTTTTTTATTTATTTTATTTTTACTTAATTAGATTTTAAATTTTGCTAATATCGTATTTTTATATAGAAAATAAAAAGTAATTAACTAATTTTGAAGTCTCTCATAAACTTAAGTGTTTTAATTAAATCTCAAAGGTTTTTTTAAATTAAAAATTTTAATTTTTTATATTTGCCTTTGTCATTAACTAGAGTGATACTGTTTCATTTTACACTCTTAAACGTAATATTATAAACTTGAAGAATAACAAATAAATAAAATTTTAGAACTTTAATTATATTGTTTCATATTTTTTTTTAGTATCTAATTGTAAAAAATATAATAATATCTTTGTTGTATAAAGATAATTAGGATTCTAATAATTATTTTTATTGTTATCGAACTTCATGATTTTTATTTTAAGAGGGCAAACTTGGATGACAACGACTACGTTGAAAAATACAAAAATTTCCAAATAGTTAATAGAATATTAATTTTTAATAAAAATTTAATTAATAATATTTAAATTTATAATAAATTTAAAATTCAATTAACTTTAAATTTTGTACTAATGAGGTTTCTTACTTCCAATGCCATAATAAGGTATAGAGATTCCTCACTTCTTCACCACAACTTTTTCCATTACAAAAAAATTCTAGATAGGGAGAGAAACTAAAAAACATTATAACAAATTCATTTAAGAATAACATCACTGGCTTACAAAAGCAAAGAGAAAATAAACAATAATTAACAGTATTAAAATTTATTAATACGTATAGGTCCATTATTTTTTTGTTAAAATCAAGTACAAAGTCATTTCTTCCGTTTATTTTTATGCGTCGTTTAATTTATTTTTTAAATGAAAAACGTAATAATCCTTTTAGTAAAATAGTTACAAAATTTTGTATTTCCTCTTTTTATTACTTTTACGTTGGTATACAAAATTAACCGCCAACATTAATTATATCACACCTGTCACACTTATTTTCTTTATAATTTTGAAGTTATTTTTTCTTGCGCAGTCAGATTTTTTTCTCTCTAAACTTAAAACCCCTTATCTTAAATTTAAATATCTTAAAACCAATACTTCAAGTTTACACAAAAACACATAAAATAAACAAGTGTATTAAATTAATATGAGTGGCCACACACACACAATTAATCTGTTTACGTAATTTTAGGAGACCATATTGAAGAAGTAACTTGCTAGGGCTTTCCGCGTGGAATTAATAACACAGCTCTCCACCATTTGAGTGCCCACTTGAATTAATTTGTCAGTTTTTGTCTTATTTTATGATCCAGAAAATAAGTTAAGCAGAGGAAGGCATAGAGAGAGCAGTGGTAAAGTGAAAGAGAAGAAGAGAAGGCATTAATATATGGTTTGTGTGAAGGGAAAAATATTAATGGCAAAGTGTTTGGTGGCAGATGCACATTCAAGAACTGCAATAAAAAGGGCTTTGTTTTCAGTTGGGTAGGTCTGCCATTTTATATTGCTTTCAATATTTCGAATTTGAACAACACTCCCATTTTTCATCCTCAATTTGCTTCAACGTTTGTGCATCACAAGATCAACCTTCATCATCATCCTCATGCATTATTAATACACATGATGAATCAAATGCAAGCAATCATCATGTTGATGCTGAAAGTCCAAGAGGGTCTCTGACCACCACCTTAATTAACCCCACCCACCACTTCTTCCTCACCATTAATACCATTAAGAAAGAGAGAGAGAGAAAACCATAACTTAATTACTAACTCTATTTTCTTTCTATGTGCTTCTATTTGGGTGTGGTATATGGAAATGCCCATGAAACTCAGTTTTACTTTCTGCTCTTTTCTTTCCTAGTAATGCTTCTCCACTTTCCCCATTTTCTTTCTTCACACTGAAACACAAATAATGGCCATTTCTTCTTCTTCTTCTTCTCCTACTCATCACAACCTTCTTCTTTGTTTCCTCCTGGCCCTTCTTCTACAAACATTTGAGGTTGAACCCAGCAACCTTAACTACACAACCGACAGGAAAGTCAGCAGCTTGAGACTCCAAAGGATTCAGAGACACTTGGACAACATTAACAAGACCCCTCTCCTGACCATACAGGTTCTTAATTATTCATTCAATGTTATATACATATGCATGTGATTGGTTGAGATGCTGATGCTAAAAAATGATTCTTTTTTTTTTTTTTTGCTGCATAATAATCATTACAATGCTTCATTGAATGTATTGTTCCAGAGTCCTGATGGTGATCTCATAGATTGTGTCCACAAAAGAAAGCAACCGGCTTTAGATCACCCCCTTTTGAAGAATCACAAGATCCAGGTACCCACTTAGATTCATTGACATTGAAAGGGAAAAGGTTGGTTTTTTTATTGGATATGTTTGAATGAATATGAATGCAACAGAGGGTAGCGTGTGAGATGCCAAAGGGTATGAAGGTGAAGGAAAAGAGTGAAATGGGAATGCAAGAGTGGCACAAAAATGGGACGCTGTGTCCCAAAGGAACCGTTCCGATACGGCGGAGCACGGTGCATGACGTGTTGCGAGCAAAGTCTTTGTTTGACTTTGGAAAGAAACGACGACGTTTCTCTCTCGCACGCAGCGACGCCCCCGATGTCGTCACCGGCAATGGCCACGAGGTACTTTTACTTCTGTGTTTATATTAATATTATCTTAATCTTAAATAAATCGTTATTTTAATAAACTTGTTGACTTTCATACTCGCAATAAATTTTAATAACTTTTATAACATTCATGCATATATATACAATAACTTTTAATTAATTCACCGTATAATAAATGCATCACATTGAACTGTAGTAGTACCGTTTAATCAACACTATTATTAAATATTTTAATGCTCTAAATGCGTTTTTAATTAAAGGAAATAAATTACCTGTCTCTTCTAACACAGATTATGTTGCATACTTAAAATGCTTGATACTTATATTGCGAAACCCACTCAGAGTTTATCTTAAGACTTTTATTTGTTTATCATTTTAAAGATTAAAATAGTTTTTAACTACACTCTTATTTTTTTAATTAATTCTCGGCACTTCACAATTCTAAGTATGAAAGTGAAACTCCAATAAGGTTATAAGAAAGGCTGTAAAAGAAAATAGGTTAGAAGAAGTTGGCAATTAATGTCACTGTTATAATACGTTTCCAGATTTTGACCGGGGCCACAAAGCATTTACAATCGGTTTATTTATTTATTTTTAATTTCCTACAATTAGGTATGTGTTGGCAAACAGGACAGATTTAAGATTTTAATATTTCTCTTTATTTTTATTGAATTTTACGAGACATAAACTTGTGAGTTATTAATACATTTTCTTAATTTTAATTCACACGTACATTTTAAATAATTATATATTATGTTGTTATTTATACATTAATTCAAATAATATATAATATGTGGATGTATGATGTAGCATGCAATCGCATACACTGGATCAACGCAGGAGGTGTATGGGGCAAAGGCAACAATAAATGTGTGGGAACCTTCTATTCAAGTGGTCAACGAATTCAGTCTCTCTCAAATTTGGATTCTTTCTGGTTCATTCGATGGCTCAGATCTCAACAGCATCGAAGCTGGATGGCAGGTATTCATGCTTTCATCATTAGCTTAATTAATCATCAAATTTAGAAACTAGGCTTAGGATTAGGGTTAATTAATCAAGAAATAATTAATAAATGGTTTGGTTTAGTTTGTATCTAAAGCTTTGATTGTTCTACTAGTCAGGTCAGTCCGGAGCTCTATGGTGACACCAGGCCCAGATTATTCACTTACTGGACGGTCAGCATCTTCAACTATTCACATCAACCTTTTAATCATTTTATTAACTTCCGTGAAGATTTAACAAGAATAATATAAAAAATTTGTGTGAGTAATGATTTTGTTGACTTTTTTCCATGTTGACATTGCACCACAATATTTAAAAATTAATATTTTTTAATTTATAAATAAGATATGTTTTTACTATGAAAAAAATGTGTTAATATGATATCACTTTAATATATATGATACCATTTTACTTGTTCAAATCATATTATACTAAAAGTATGATACCATTTTAGTTCTTCATATCATTATATTGAAGTATTATATTGAAATATGATACCACTTTACTTGTTTAAATTATATTATATTGAAAATATGATACGACTTTAATTGTTCATATAATATTATATTAAAGTATGATACACTTTAGTTATTGAAAACATATTATACTGAAGTATGAATTGATTTTAATTGTTTAGATGATATTATAATGAAATTGTACTAGGTTAATTGTAATATGTTTTGAAAAGAAATAGTGTGACATTCTTACAACTTCGTGTAATACAAAAAGAAGAATTGAAATTGTATCAAACTACCACGAAATCTTCCACTGACAATGAAAAAAATTGTAAAAAAATTGCACCAAATTGAGGAAAATACCGATTTTGTGGGTGATGCAGAGTGACTCGTATCAAGCAACAGGATGCTACAACCTTCTTTGTGCGGGTTTTGTGCAAACAAACAGCAGAATAGCCATTGGAGCCGCCATTTCCCCCATCTCATCGTACGACGCTAACCAATACGACATCACCATCCTAATTTGGAAGGTTCGTATAAATTTCTTCCACAATCCAAAAACCTTTTCACTCTTCTTCACTTCCTTTTCTAACATCAATCTCAGGACCCCAAAATCGGCAATTGGTGGATGAGTTTCGGCGACGGCACACTGGTGGGGTATTGGCCCGTAGAGCTATTCACACACTTAGCCACACATGCCACCATGGTCGAGTGGGGTGGCGAAGTGGTCAACACACGTGCCAACGGCCAACACACTTCCACCCAGATGGGATCCGGCCACTTTCCCGGAGATGGTTTTGGAAAAGCAAGCTATTTTCGTAACCTTGAGATTGTAGACACCGACAATAGTCTTAGCTCGGTGCACAACATCTTAACCCTAGCTGAGAACACCAACTGTTATGACATAAAGAGCTCCTATAGTAACGAATGGGGCACATATTTCTACTATGGTGGCCCAGGCAACAGTCCTCAGTGCCCGTGATCACTTCACATTTTCTTCATTACGTAACCTACCATCTTTCGTTTCAAGCACTTACATAGTATTGTTTTGGGTTAGTTCATGTAATGTCTTTGATTCTTTGCGTGTACGTAAATATAGAATTATTGTTGTTCAGCCATTTCCATTCTTGTTTCTGCTTTTTCACCTTTTTGTTTTGTTTCCTTCGGAAGGGAAGGAAACGAGTGTTTGTGTTGTAGCCAATAAGTCATCGACATTTTCTGGACGCATGTAAATCCATGCTTAAACACGATTGGAAATGGTCAGAGACATTCAATCACTTTCATCCAATATTAGATGAGAATTATGTGCCTCAGTTTAAAGATTTTTAAGTTTTTTTTTTTCACTCCCTTTGTTGTTCATAATAATACAGTGTGAGAACTAAAGTTCTTTTTCCTAATTGATAAAGGGAAACTTGGAATTGAACATGTTTATTATTAATTTAGAATAAAACAGTTTTTATAGTTTTTTTATATTAGTTCCGTGTTGTCATATTTGATCACACAACTCTTTTAGCATGGTTTGTGTTTAGGAATTTTAGACATCTTTCTCCATATGAATATTTTCTTTATGATCATAACTAATTTGAATAATTCAAATTTAATATATTATGATCAATATCATAAATTCTCTATCATTGTTTGAAATTAGTACGTTCAGTGTTTCCAACTTTCCATTCAAAAAGATTTTACTATATTTTTGTATAAAATATAACTCCTCCTATTACGGAATGCTGGACTGAGGAAGTCATTTTCTTAATATCCCTATTCCGGAATGAGTTATCCCGGAATAGATTTTTCTCGTAGAAAAAATATTTTAAAATGTACCATTTCGAAAATTATTTTGGAATGCGGAAACAGCTTTTAGAATAGCCATCCGGAATGTTTTTTCCATGAGAAAAATTTCTTCCAAAACCATCAATAAATTACCTTCACTTCACACCAGTGAACACAGCGGTGAACGATGACAGCAGTAGCGACAAACGATGATGGCACCGGTGACAGAGTTCTGGCGACAGCAGCCTGTTCAGAGAGCATAAGTGTGAAATAGATGAAGGTGGAGGAATATACAAAGGTGTAGGGTTGGGAAAGGTATAACTGACTGTGTAATAAAATATCAAGGGTAATATGGGAAATTAAAAATTATATGGAGGTGCAGGAAGAAGCCGTCTACATCCTTTTGTAGGCTGGGCTTTCAAGGCCCGATCCTCTAAACATTCCATCTCAGTCAAAAATAATAATAAGCTGAAACCGCAAGTTCAAGGTTCTGTTTGGACTGAAAACTGAGAGAGGGAATGAAAAGAAAGCACAATTTTTTTGTTTGAAAAATATAATTATTTGAATTAAGGAAAAGAAATTAGAAAGTGAAGAAAAATAAATAAAATGGTAAAAATTTAGGAATGATGTTTGTTTCTTGATTACAAGATAAATTTTCTATACCAAAAACTCAAACATAAGACCATTTGTGGAGGGACTGCACACAGTCACAACAACTAACTATTAAATCTGTTACCATTTAACTTAACGACTCATTCATCCGTGTTGCCATCAGACTGATGCTGTTCAAACAACCAGATAGTATTTTCAAAGCCAGGCAGAAGACCAGACTGGTTTTACAAGTTATATAACAACACGATAACATGGCTAATGGCAAAAAGCTTCTCACACCTGATCAAATATTGCCATTTACAAGCCATACATTCCCCTAGCAATCTTAGTCTTCAAATTGATAATATACAAAATGGAATTGCAAAACGAACAAGGATCCACTTCATATTCCTCTGCAGCTACTCATTTTTCCCATTCCAAGTCTAGAACTTGAGAGTCACCCTTCCCTTGTAGGCCCACTGTGCCTCTGGATTGCTGATTAGTTATCTGGTCCCAACCCATAATGTGTGGCAATGCAAACTGCATTAGAAGACAAATTTATAAGTGAAAGAAGGTGCAAAAATATACATGTTGTAAGAAAGGAAGAGGTGAAAATGGAATTCAAGTTTCGTTGAATTCAACCCGAAGGATTACTTAAGTCAAGTGACAATGCGGTTTGAAACTACAAAGGTCAGCATATAAGCAAGGTATAAGATGACTAGCCTCCGTCTTCGTTTTCATTTAGGGACTCGCAAATATAATCTCCCTCCCCTAAGCTTCTACATATGTTTATGATTGACTGAGTTTCACAAAAGGAACAAGAAGAAAAAGAGAGAAGGAAGAGAACAGAGCAGAAGCAAAACAAGAAAACTTATTTTTGATATGTTGAGTGATAGTACAAAACATTGGCGCAACGACCAACTATATAGAAAGAGAGGAAAACCAGAAATTGAAATGTCCAAACTAAACAAGACCATCAGACTGTCTAAACAAATCATCATCAACCAGTCTAAGTATGTCATAGACTATCTAAACAGGTCATAGAGCATAAGACTGATTAAACATATCTTAGACTGTCTAAATTGACAAGCTAGCAGACCATCATCAAATGATCAAGCAAGCAAGCAAACTGTCTAAGAGCATCAAGCAACATAAGGGTTACCCTTTCAGCCTCGTTTTGCTTGAATGCTCTATGTCATATACTTGAGCAATAATCATTATTTGACCTCATATATTGCTTTTTCTTTTCTTGCAGGAAATAGAATATGGTGCCCGTGTGGGATATGGATCTTCTGCAGTCCAAAAATGAACTGCATCCCGTACAGTTTCAATATAATGGCCTTCATTAACACCACACAATTATTTATATAAAACAAACTTAACATTTTAAGGGTCAAGATCCTTATAGTTTCTAAATCAACTCTAGAGTATCTGAATCCATCCTTGTGTGTGTACTTGGTTCACCCATGCTTATACTAGCGAAACAAGAATACTTTCACCGGTTTAATCACTAGTACAATTTTATATATAGCTAATCTTAAGTTCTATTTATCTATATTATATTATGAACGAAACCCGCACGGACAGTTTTCACAGTAAAAAAAAATAGCATGTAATCAACTATGTATGCAAAAAAGGAAGTTCACGAATGCTAATAAAAATGTCAACAGAAGCACACTTGATTTCTGAATTTCTAGTTTCTGGATCATAAAGGTACTAAATTTAATGGGCCATAAATGATGAATCAAGATTCAGAAACTAAGCAGATAAAAGGCATACACTGCAAGCTGTCTTCATTACAGCAAACTCAGCAGTTGTGATAGGAACACTGAAGTAGTCTTTGGTGTTTAACAGGTTGTTGACAACAGCTGCCAAAGAACGTGCATCAATCAGAAAGAACACAGGGTGCATTGTGCAATCTATAGTACACAGCAAAAAAACAGGAAAACTAATGAAAAAAAAAAAAAAATCTTACTCAATGACACAAAGTATCCATTGCTGTTTGCATTAGGCTTAATTGATAAGCTCTTCCTTACTTGACCAGCATTACTGCAACATAATAGGATTACAAAGCAGTCATCACTATTTATCTTCGATGTGGTACAAATATAAAAAAAAAAAAAAAAAAAAAAAAATTTCCCAAAAAGGAAAAAAAAAAAAAAATATAAAAAAAACCCAATTAAAAAAATATCAAATAAATAAAAAA
>Ga0099825_1003213_pt1 | contig 21793 bp, 6 predicted proteins | sample SiratroredBW_FD_76838 | JGI IMG/M metagenome (GOLD analysis project Ga0099825, IMG submission 76838) | Root nodule microbial communities of legume samples collected from California, USA - Siratro red BW | ecosystem: Host-associated > Plants > Roots > Nodule | place: USA: California | collected... | reverse complement strand
TTCACAAACATTGTCACCAAATCCCTTCAAATCTTACCGTCTATCTATTAATCCAAACAATCTTACTATCTATACACAATCTACTCAAATTTCTTTAAATTCATTCCCTCAAATTTACTCTCTGAACCAAAAAAAGCCTTAAGAATAACATTAGTATTATGAGAAGTGATGGGGTGTAGGAAACAAACGTAGCAGTGCAAGAAGCAATTGCCAAATTAAAAATGTCAGGCTACCTTGTTTTATGACGGTGAGAGTTATAAATTTCAATCCTGTCAAATCTCTTCAAATCTTATCATCTATCTATTAATTCAAGCAATTCTACAATCTATACACAATCTACTTAAATTTTTTTAAATTCATTCTCTCAAATTCCCTCTCCCGGTCAAATAAACCTTAGAAGTGAAAAAAAAATGAATTATAGTTACTATTATTGAGGACTATTTTCATCTTTTTCTCCGAACAATTTGTCTTGCTTTTGGCAGGCCAGAAACAACACTAGCTGTCCCAATTCGTCATATCTCCATATGAGCAATAGCATTGATAAAAATAAAATAAGAAACGTAAAAATCAATTTTCTTAATTTATTAGCAACCCCATTTAAAGGAAAACAAATGTATCGAGTATTTAAAACAAAACTTTCTCATGAGAACCCTACAATTATTTAAACCTAAAATAAATTGTAACTTAAACATAATTTAAATTTAATTATTGTTTATACATGATTTTATTATGAGCTTTGAGACTAGATTTGACTCTTGGAGTTCGTTAAAGATTAAGAAATATAATATTATAACTTGACTCATTTGATTTCCATAACGAGATAAGTGATGTACTCTACAACATAATTTCGGTATTGTTGGTTAAAAATTATTTCTTTCATATCAGTTTTATATATACAACTTTATATTGTTTTGGAAAATCATACAAATCAAGATCAAGTGAAACCTCAACAAAGTGTTATGAAAATATAGGAAATTTAAATCAAAGTAATTGAGATGGAGGGATAGTTAAAGAAGATACTCGAAAGCTAAAGTTATATGGGTTGAATTGTAATTCACAGAATTACTCGAAATGAGAAGTTTTTTGAGATACTACTACTATGAAAATTTGATTGAAGCAGCGTTTGTCCCTTAGTGAAAAGGCATATATGAGTGGAGTGACATAAGGTGAAGACTGAGTACTGTGGATAGGGAAAAGAATCTTCTGAGACATAATCCTGAATATACCAGGCTGCATGTGGCCCATAACAGTGGTCCCAAACATGGCCTTTTATCTTTGGCTGGAACCATATTCTGCTTCTGAATTAGGTGGGCCTAGAGCAGCAACACTTCAGAATTTCTGACCTCTTACTTAATGGGCTCTTGCTACTAACAGATCTCATATCTTCTTGCATTGCCTTTTCTTAGCCATTTCCCCAGAAACAATATTATTTAAATCTCCACTTCTCAAAGACCTCTAACTCTCTTGCTTCATGCTTGATCTGGTATGAGTGGTTCAAAATTCTTCACATGTGCTGTGTTCATTTCAAACAACAAAAATAGAACAAATCTTTGGACATGATTGAAAATTAATAGTTGAGATTCAGATAAGTGTTTCATAAAGTACATTATAATCCCATAAGCTGTTTTTTTATTCAATCAGTTCTTGTTTAAGTGGAAATTCGGTTTAGAGGAGTTAGATAAATAATTTTTCAATAGTGTTATTGTTATGGTAGAATAAATTATAAGATGGCTTTATTATTAATAATTAATGTTTTATTTCATTTTATTATATAAGAATAATTTAAAAAGACAAACAAATTTGGTATTGGGGAGGAAATAATGGGAATAACCTCTTTTTGAAAAAAGAGACATTATATTTATAGTCACCCATGTGACATGAGGTATTAAAATAAAAATCAAATTGATTTACATTATTTTAATTATAAATAATTACATTATGTTATAGTGGAATTGTTATTAGAAGTAATGTGATAATATTTTTGTAGTTAACTAACCCATACCATATAGGAATTGATTAATATATGTGTAATATGTATAATATTAGTTTCTATTAGAACCAATAATATTCAGATAACATCTTGATTGTGATAATTTTAGGATGTCAAGCATGTTTTTTTTTTTTTCTTTATTTTCATAATATAATTATTTTTTTTATTTTTTTCATAATATAATTATTTTTCATTCTTTGAAAGTTAAGTCTGATTGTGATCGAGTGAAGTGAAGTTAAGTTAGATTTATAACATCGAACTTATATCAGTAACAACTATTTTAAACTGAGTTGAGTTGATTCCATATTAAAATTTAATATAATTGATAAAGTGAATTTAATTTATATTTAATTCAATTTTAATTAAATTAAACAAATTTTAATCTAATTAAAATAAATATGAATTTTATATCCAATCAATTTTATTATATTTAGATTGAATGATAAAAATTCAGTTTATATATAATGTTTCCTTGTGCTTTACCATTTAACAACTTTTCTTTCGTGTTTACTCTCCATATATTAATAACATTTTCCTTCTTTTATTCTAGGTTAATTTTGTTAATTCGCACCATATAGTATACATATTGCGCTATTAAGCTATTTTTCATATTTTAATAAAATATTTCATCTGAGTAAAAAAAATAAGAGTTTCTGTTAAATTAGATGTATAATTACTTAAAAACATATTTATACAAAGTAAAAGCAACATTGATATAAAAATCATATATATTATTCATTTCATATTTGTAATGTAAAATTATTAATACAATTTTCTAATACGAAAATTCAGATGTCATATTTTCATTTTCTGATTTATATTAAGTTGTAATTATAAAGAGGAGTCAAAACTATATAAAGCTTATAAGAAAAGACTATTTTGACACCATGCCTTCTACTTTACAACCATTTATCAACTCTAAATAATAATAAAATATTAAATTTATTTATTTTAATTAAATTATTGAATAAAAAATTAATGAAAAAAGGTATCACTTCTCAAGGTCATATTAGTATAATTACTACGTAAATCGTATTTCAACGATGTTGGTTGTAACAAAGAAATTATTGAAAAGTTTTGATTGACATAGACCATCATGTCTTTCAATGCTAATTTGTCTACTCATCTCGTTCTATGATTTATTCTAAGGCATAGTCATGTGTTTATCTTGTTTAAGGGTTAAGGGACCACTTTTTTTCTTAAAAAAAAATAAGTTATATTTTTACATTTTATAGTTATTTCCCTATCATATCATCCATTATATTTATTTAGTGTATCTACACCTTAAGATATCTCAAATGATATTTCTTTTTATAATCTCCCTTCCATTATAACTCTAGTACTTCTTCCCTCTTAGATCAATAACCATGTTACATTTATTGCCTCATATTTGATTTAACTAATACAAATAACTAATTATTTCATCACTACTAAATAAAAATAAAATTCTAATATTTTCAAAATGACTATGTCCAAATTTAGAATTATATATCAATAAAGCGCTCGTTCAAATAGATTTAGATTCATATCTTTTAAGTTATTTATTAATGAAGTATGGTTGAATTACAATATTGTACTAAATATAATATCAGTCATATTTTTTTTAAATATTAGTTATTAATAAAATCAATGGATGCTTTACACTTACAACATAATTAGCCCAAAAGGACTTAAACATATATTTAATTTCATCATTATGTTATAATTCTACTTTTACCTATGAATAGAAGAGTTTGCTACCTTAATTACCTACCTTTAAATAAGGTATGTCAAACGTTACTAATACATACAACAATTACCAGCAATGTAGGCTAAAGAAGACCAAACGTAAAAAAAAGGAAACAATAAACCCACTAACACTTTGTGTTGATCTTATTTTTTCTTGTAAAATATTACCTTCACAATAAACTATGTTCTTCAAGCAATGTTAAGCATTTCTCGAAAGGGAAAAGGATTTGAAGAACACAGAGAAACAGCTCCTTGAAAGTTCATGATCACCAACTGCGTCAAAACGAATTACTAAAGGTGAATAAAAATGACTTTTAAGAACAGAGACTAGTAGCACTTTGAAAGTTCAGGACAAACTACCCCAGAGCATAACTTTGATAATGAGACAATAAGCACAATAAACTTTCTATATTTAATGATTTAGTATTCTCAAAGTTACGGATTTAATAAATTGACATAATGAAAGTTAAAAAAATTAAATACATAGTGACAGGATCAAAAATCCTTTTCACTAACTAAATATTTTCAATTTTTGTTTCACATGTAGAAGTGTCAAACAAATGAATCATTTTCAATGAAGGAAATGATAAATTTGTAATGTTGAGCCTCACATAAAATCGTAATATTCGGGTCAACCTATATTCCGAATAAGTTATGATTTTAAGGTTTGACCTATTTTTATGCTGTATCAACTTAATAAAAAAATATTATTAATATGTGTGTATATATATATTTAAAATAAAAAAAATTTAAATTAAAAAATATAATATAAGTTATTATATTTATATATGTAAATTTTAGGTTATCTACATGAAAATAATTTTAATTTTAAATAACAATTTGATATATAAATTATAATACATGTATATGTTGTAATAAAATGATATGATTATTATTTTAAAAATAGGTCGACTTGAAAATTTGCAATGCACCTCAACCTAAGTTTATTTTAGTTGTCGGTCCATTTAGATTCGAGCTAAATAGGGTCAAGTAAAAAATATCCACTTACCTTTAGTTAACATATTTATTTTTTAACTCAACCTATTTAATGGTTTTTACAAGTTAATCCACTGAGTAGGGTCATTTTCAAATGTTCTAATCACATGCCTTGATGCTACACATATTGAATTTTTAGTCACATTTAGAGGCGTTATGATTTTTCATCACATGGTTTCTTCACCTTTTTCTGGTAAAAAAGATATTTGATGGAAATTTTTTATCATTATGTTGTCTACACCAAACACATAGTTTTTGTTGAATAATTTATCTTTTTGTTTTAAATTCTTTAAAAAAAATTATCACATATATCTTGAGAAAAAAATTTATATTAATGGTTTCTAACGAGATGAAATATTTATAAGTGATCTGACAATAAATATATTTAATATTATATTTGAAGTGAATTTAAATCTAATTTATCTTCAAATTTACTTATAAAGTAAATTATTTTTCTATTCATATATTATAATTTATCTTTATATTCTTTTTGTCGAGAAAACTACCATGAGAAATTACGAATAAACCTTTGGAAAGAGAACAAAAAATCATGAATTAAACAATTAATTGATGAAACAAACAAAAAACCATGTTGAATCATATTAAAGAAAAAGATTAAAAAAAAAAAAACTAAGATGTATAATTTGACATATCAACCTGGATTCACAAAGAACAAGAAATGAATGTTGAAAATTGGTGAACGTGTGTTTCTTTGTCAATGAACAAGTCTCAATAAATAACCCTAAAATCGAACATTGGGAAAAAACTGAGAAAAAAAAATTGAATTAAGAAATAAATCGACTGAAAAAAGCATACTAAACCATATTAAGTAAATAAATAAATAATTGAAAAAAATAACAAATTTGATTTAACATCTCGATATGGACTCAACATAGAAAAAGAAATGAATGCTGAATTATATCTTTTAATTAGCGTATGTGCTTCTTGTTGATGGGCTAACCACCATAGATAACCCTAAAAGTAAACCTTCTAATAAAAAGTGTGAGGCTATGGAAAGAGAAAGTATTAAATAAAAAATATGTAAATTAGAATAAGAAAGTGTTAGAAAGTATTAAAAAATAATAAAAAATACAAAAACTGAATCCTTAATAAAAAATAATAATTAATATTATTGTTAATTGGTGGTTAATTTCCCACTTCGCAATTTTGAGGTTATGTGAGTGATAATTTCAAATATTATTTTTTAGAATTTTTAGTAATAATTAATTATTCATCATAATTACTATTTTTAAATAATAAAATAAATTAATTAGTGGCCTTGAATAATTGTTACACACATAATAAATTTTGGCATATCGGTTACTCAAATAAAATACATGCTAAATTATTATTTTGATGCTAATGTTACCCGTGCTTCACTTTCTAATATCTAAAATTTTCTTTTGTCTTTATCTTAGCTCTTTTTTTCTGGGAAACTGGTTGCTCTTATTATGTTTGATAAATTGGAATGTTATTCAAATACACTTGTATTTCAATACTTATATTGATTATAAAGGAGAGACAAGAAATGACCTATGATTGGTTCCTTGATTAATATTTTTGTGACGAGATTATCTTGAACTTATTCAACTGATTGCATTATTGGAGGATGTTTACCATCATTCGTTTTCAATATTTATTAATCACAAAATAAATATTCTAAAATAAGTTAAGATGTCATTTAACTAATGCTTAAATGTTAAAACAGTAGTGATCAAACTTAAAAATATTTTATTCAACAGATTACATTGAAATTTTCTTCATTTATGCAATATTCCACTCATTTTTTTTCATTTTTTCTTTGTAATTTTTAAAAAATTTATGAATAATGTCATGGATACTGGAATCTCTTATTGTCTTAGATAACTATCTTTTTTATTGTAAAATTGTCACACGAACTTCACATGTAGGTTATTTTCTCTATTTTATTTCTAACCAAGTATGTGAATATCATTAGAATGATTCCTATCAAAAGCTTAGATGGAAAATGGAATTGTGCATAAGATCACATCTTTAATTTTCACATAAATTGAAGGATATAGGAATAAATAAAAAAACAAAGATATAAAAGCTTGTAAACTAGCTTAATGTCTTTTATATTAATTAGGTGTTTTTTTGTTTGTTTTTAAGCTTAAATAAAGTATATTTTAAATAATTAATTTCAGTTGTAATATATACATTAGAAATTCGCTGCGATGAGAGAAATCGATTGAACTATTTCCCAATAAGTATAAAGTTAAATAGTTAAAACATTTTCAAATAAAAAATATAAATATCAAACTTTGTTTGGAAAGTCAACCGTACTTTGTATGTGAGAAGAGAATGAGTAAAATAGAAAGAAATATATAAAGAGATAAAGATAGAATGAAGAAAATTTTTATCTATTTGAATTGAGATAAAAAAAATGAAAATAAGTTAGAACAGTTAAGTTTTCCCATTAAAAGCTTTGAAAAGAAAAAAAAATGTATATTTAAATATAAAAAATTGAACTTGACTTGAGGACATAGCATTTTAGTTTTTCAAATTATTTCTAAAGTAGGAAAAATGAAAATTTTGTTTCAGTATAGGCATTCAATTTAAACAGTAAAAGAAAAAAGTAAGTCCTTTTTCATGAATTAATAGAGGATAGTTAACTTCTGTTCTGGGTTTGTAAATATGATGAAAAACGACATCTTTGCTTCTAACTTATAACTAATCAAAATCACCTCGGTATAACAAACGTTAAATTAATTTGTTAGTGAACTTAGAAACTATTTAAATTTGTTGGAGCACTCTAACTATTAATTTAATTTTTTATTGTTTAAAAAAAATACTTAAACTTTTTATTTTGTAAATGGTTTTAAAATTTGCACAACGCCGCTGAAATAGGTTACACTTTCCCAAAATAAAATAAATATTGGAGGAATATTTTGATGGCATTGAATTTTGATGATGTAAAAATTTACCATAATCTCTGAAAACTACAAATATCAGCTACATTAATACTTAGGTACCACCCACAAACACCATCTTCTTTTGAAAAAGGTAATATACCTTTGAAGTGTTCATCAAATGTGAATACTTTAAATCATTAAAAACAAGCCATGGTTGTTTTTTTTTTTCTTAACTAACTATAGTGGAGGTTGGAAGCAAAATAAAATTTGAAGAGGAAACAGGTAAGAGAGATTATTGACAGTTGTGCAGAATATTAAAAGGGTTGTTCCCTTTAACTCTCACTCACTGCCAGTGCATATGCCAGCCAGTTTGGAAATATATGATCTTCTTTCCAAACTCCATTAAACATTTCTCCCACCACCTTCCTTTCACACACCTTCTCACTCAGATCTCCCATTCACACACCAAATACCTCTTTCACTTTTTCAATTTTTCTATGTAACAACCACTCAGCTTTCACATTGTCTTCTCAAACTTCATCACCAACATTTTATCACTAGCTGGGCTCAAAGAGTTGATCGTCAACAACAATGCAAGACGCAATTGGGATTCCGGCTTGTTTCTCTTCTGCTTTGAAATCAAGTGATGATCACACAACCGTGACGCGTTCGGGCCAGAGCGTTCACATGTCCGTGTACAGAACAAAGGTTGCTGATCACTGCCGCTTGATCACCATCACATGGTGCAAAAACCTGATGCTCCATGGCCTCTCAGTCGCAGTGGAAGGCCCAGAAGGAGAGGCGCAATACAGCTGCAAGGTCGAGCTCAAACCCTGGTACTTTTGGAGAAAACAAGGTTCCAAGCGCTTCCTCGTACACGGTAACAAAGCTGTCGACGTTTTCTGGGACCTCAAGGCTGCGAAATTCAACGGCGAGACGGAACCCGTTTCGGAGTACTACGTTGCGGTCGTGTGCGAGCAGGAGGTGGTGCTCCTGGTCGGCGATTTGAGAAAAGAAGCGTACAGAAGAACCGGGTGCAGACCCGCACTCATCGACCCGATTCTGGTTTCGAAGAAAGAACACATTTTTGGGAAGAGAAAGTTCTCAACGAGAGCGAAGTTTCACGAGAAGGGTAGGAGCCATGAGATCTCGATTGAGTGCAAGAACAAAGGCAACAACAACATTGGAGGGGAATCGTCGCCGTCAAGTGGGGTTCAAGTTCAGCCGGAGATGGAGATTAGATTGGACGGGCACGTGGTGATCCACGTGAAGCACTTGCAATGGAAGTTCAGAGGGAACGAGGCCATTCATCTGAACAAGATGAGAGTGGAGGTGTATTGGGATGTGCACGATTGGCTCTTTAGCCCTGGTTTGAAACACGCTCTGTTTATTTTTAAGCCTGTTTCATCATCCATGTCCATGTCCATGTCATCATCATCGCATTCCATTTCATCATCTTCGCCACCTTTATCGTTGTCGTCCACATCCACACCATTATCCACTCAAACTTCTGGATCCTTGGAGGGGTTTAGTACGAACGAGTCATCAGAATTTTGCTTGTTTCTATATGCTTGGAAGGTTGAGCAGTGAAAAAGATGGTGTGAGTGTAACGGTATTGTTGTTGTTTCATATGATCAAGTGAAAGAGTGAAGATATGGAAAAGGTAATGCAATGTTGATGATGAAGATTGAGATTGGTTTGAGAGGTGAAAGAGAAAGAGAGAGAGAAGGGTGGTGGGGCCAGAGAGAGGGTTAGTTACAGCTGGGGTCAAACAATTGTGCATAATGGACAAAATGGATTGAATCACAGACACATGCCCAATAATTCTGCATGCGTCCACGTCTATCTACATCTGTCAATTCTCTCTCTTGATCTCATCTTGAGAAGAGAGCTATGTATATGAATATGTTTTTTTTTCTTTAAATTATTTATGTAAAGCTTGAGTATAACATAAATATAGGCAATAGATTATTGTAGTGGATATGTCTGTATTTGCCCATGAAAAGCTCTTGCATGTGATTGATTCACTTCCCATGAAGAATGGGTGTTTGGTGATGGTGATATAGATGTGTAGACCAAGGAACTACTATTACCATCAGTGTAGCTGTTCAATTAAAATTAGGGTTTTGTTTAAAAAAAATAAAATTAGGTGAGTTAGAAGTGTTTTTAAGTGGACACTCGATAACTAATTAATCCTTAAAGTTAAGATGAATATTTAACTTACGTACTTCTCTTAACTGTTACTTTTCTAAATACATGAAGTTGGGATTGAATTCGACCATATTGAGAGTTATTTGTTAACTGTTAGGATAGTTTTTTTGTTGAATAAAGGTTAGTTTTGATTATAAATTATTGTTGAAAAAGAATACATAGAATGGATTTATAAATCCTTCGTCTGATTTAGAAATTGGATTTTAATTTTCTTCTGATTTATAAACAAAATGAATTAATCAATTCTTAAGAAAACTAGAAAATTCTATAAAATATCTAGAATATATATTAAGAAGGTGAGAAAGTGACAGGTGAGAGAAGAAGGTGAGTTAGAATGTCATTATTTGCTTGAATTCAGTAAAAAGAAGAAGAATGTATTTAATTAAAAAGAAAAAATAACAGTCTAAAATTTTGGATTAAATAAAAAGCAAGTAGAGACAGAGAGAAAGAATAGAAATTATATTACTCATCTAAAATATCGAACCCAAATTTTATGAGAAAAAAATTTAAATCTAATTCAAAACCTAAACTTGATCGACCCAATGCTTAGGATTTTTTTAATTTTTGGGATGGAATCGGTCCTTGGAAAATGGGTTGATTGTGATCCTAAATGATCTAAAGGGTTTCCATTTGATATGCATCGACAAACTTTTGCACTACCTTTTTTCCTTATGGTTGGTTGCTTTATTTTATAATATTATCTTTTTCAAGTGCAATTTCACGCCTTTCAAAAATTTGATTTCTTCTAATCACTCTTTCATTTACGAACATTATGAGTGATCATCTTCTTATATATCCTTTGCTAAAGGGTAAGCTTGTCATCACCATCAAATTGGTCATCAAATTTATGGCACGTCTTTTAATGACTTTTATTATCTTGTTAGGAAATTTCACCCAAATAATTTTCATAAGATACTAAAAATACTTTATATAATTTTTTCTTATAAAATCTCCGAATCTTTATTTTTAAAGCAATCCAATTGACTTCAATTTTTTATCCTAAATTTTGATTATCTTTTTAAAACCATATTTTATACTTTATTATTGAAAAGCTAGATAAACTTGCCTTTTGAGTTAACAATTGTTGTAACAAATTTGAAGTTGGCTGAAGCTCTTTTCAACTAATGCTCATAGTTGCTCTTTTTGGGATGCTCTCCAATCATTTTAAGTTGATTTTGGAACTTATGGGGTGCTTTTACAAACATCACTCACCATTGAAATTAGCCTCATGCCAAGTTGCAACTTTGTCATTTTTTTAATTAATATTTTTTTTCACTTTAGAGATTATGTCCTATACTCTAATTCTACAGTAAAAGTTATATATTTTTTAACTCATAAGATCACCTAATGGTGAGAGATGCTATATATGTACTAATTATTATATTTTCTTTCTCGAATAATCATAATAACGAAATTGTTATTATTAAAGGGTGAAATTTAAGTAGAATTCTACAATATTAGTTTATAAAGATAATATTTTTACTCGATTATATGGCCGAAGTTAATATAATTTTTAATTAATATGACATCTTTAATACAAGCATGAGATTAAAAATTTTCGACAACAATTTAATGGTGGACGATACGATATTGAGAATTTGAATAAAATAAAGTACAAGCTAGGAAAAAGTTAAATGAAAAACAGTTTATTATTCAAAATGGTCAAAAACTAAACCAAAATTTATTAGTATTATTAACGTAATGACAAAAGGGCTGTTGATTAAAACAGGACTTTAGAGAAGAATGAAACAAAACAATTGAAGAAAACCGAAGCTAAAATCATGTTACACAAACTTAAACATAGTACTTGAGACGATAATTATTATAAAGAAAACGGCTGATTGAATGAAGCAAATAAAGACCAATATGAGAAATAAGGATAGAAAATTGAAATTAGGATAAAAAAAGAAAATAAATATGAAAAATGCTGAGAATTGGAAAATAGGGATGAATGAAGGAAACAGAAAAGAAGAAGACAAATTAAATAGAGAAAAAAGAAAAGACTTTGTATCAGAAATTCAAAATACATTAAAAAAAAAAGGTGAAGCAATAGTTGAAAAGAGCTAATTGCCGGTAACACAAACCAATATTTAAATTATTGTTTGAAAAAAAGAGCTTATATTTAATGCACAATAATGCTAATATCTCCATGACCTTTTTATGGTCCTGTTATGGGTTTTTCCACTAATTACTTTTTTGCTGAGTAAAAAAAATGAGAGTAAGAGAGCTACGTTACTACAAGATTTCAACCATTTCTCTCGGGTCGTGTAAATTGCTAAAAGAGAGTTGGTGAGGGTTGCATGGTAGAAGTCTATTCTATGAGACATTTAACTACATATCTCTCTACCTTTTCAACAAATTACTAAAAAAAACTCATGAAGTTTGTTCAACAAAATCTCTTTGTACACAATCCTAATTAGAAAAATTCAGGCTCTTCCCACATCTCACACCATTTTCCCTATCAATGTTTCTCATGTCGAAACATAGTGGTCAGCCACATCATCTTCCAACGTGTCTCTCTCTTTAGGTCCACTCATCATGATAGTTATGGACCACATTGAAAGTGACATTGAGCTAAGTTACATCCCTTCAAAGGATGAAACATGGTGCTAACTTAATTGAACTGGACCTTGTGCAACCCCTCTTAGAATATGTCATCCATCAAAATCCATGTACATGAACTAAGATACTTGCTTCTAAGAGGAAGTGAGACTTTGGTAGTGCCGTTCTCTTTTATGACCACATCTATAGTAATCTTACCCTGTCAGATGAAATTGGATTCAAAGGTACCAAAGAAATTGAGGGACCTTATGTTGGTTACCTCGAAGAGCAGTTTTGGAAGCCCATTCTCCTTTGTGGACCTGTCATACTTGAGCCACCCAACACTGTTTTAGAGAAGAAAAAAAGTGGAGTGTATGGCTTGGAACGTTCCAGGATGGTTCTGTGATTTTTTGTGAACTTGGGAGTGAACAAAAACCCAAAAAATTAGTTTTTCACTAAAATATAAAAGGGTCAACTTTAACATTACAAAACATTTTCTCCAAAACTTTGTATCAACCAAGTCTATATGTCAAATCTCGTAACAATTAGAGTTATATAATGATTTTGGATCAACAAATTGATTTTGGCCTAAATATGATTAATTTGAATCTCTAAAACGCTTAGATTTTTACTTTGGTTAAATTTTCATATGAGACAACTTTTTACAATCCTCTTTTCAAATATATCAAATTTTTTCTAAGGACTTAAGATAGATTTTGTTACATATAAATTTTATATTAATCTTTTAGAATCACTCAATTTAGATGATAAATAATAGTTGATTCTAAAATAATAAGTGTTACAACATAAGAGTTGGTCACATCATTGAATTTAGACAGTTCTGCTCCAAGAATTTCTTTGGTTTTGGTTTTGATTGTTTGGTGATATAAGTATTGTTAAAAATAAATTTAGATTTTAACGTTTGTAAGGATGATATTGAAGTGTTTGTCTTAGAAAATATGTCTCTAATTATAAGATGCATTAGGTAGAAGAGGATAGAAGTGTTTCATTAGCATAATGCTTAGTTTTTGACACATTGGAGAGACTTCTCTTTAGGTTTATGAGCACATGTATAATATGTTGGGAAAATCAAGAGGAAAAACACCAAGGAAATATTGAACACAATAAGACATAAACCAGATCAACACAAGGAATTGACACCAACTTCAATAATAAAAAACCTTAAGACAATGAGTTTGTGAGTCATTTTTCTTATGTTGCTCAACTTTCTCATTTTTACTCAATGTGAGACTAGACTTATACTTAGATTCCTAAAAATCTTCCCTCAAGTGCAAGTCCCCTCCACATGAATACACTCCCTCTCGAGCTGAAACATTTTTAAACACGTACAACCATCATAATGGAACATGCTTGCCTGAAAATTGGTCAGAAAAACTTTCAATAAAAGGATCAAACTATACTTTGAGTTGGTCGCCGTGATGAACCATTGACTCTGATATCACTTGTTGAAAAAATAGAAAAAGGGAAACATCAAGGAGATCTTAAACACAATGAGACAGAACCTAAACCTTGAAGAAATGAGTTTGTGCGTCTTTTTTCTTATATGTTGCTCAACTTTTTCATTTTTACTTAGATATGGGGACTAGACTCACACTTACACTTGGATTCCTAACATAGTACACATAGAGCTTGAGTATGTCAAATAGAAGCAGGTCATGGAACGTCAAAAACTCTAGCTCTTTCTCCATGAGGGAGACCAACAACATGTGTTGGTCGAGTTGGAGACTCCTTGAACAGGCGATGGGATTCAACATTTTCGTCTTCGTCTTAAACAACCTCTTTATCCTTGTAGGAGTGATGCAGTGTTGCATTGAGCCAAAAGTAAAATAATTGCTTTTTAGGCAATGTTGAGCTTTTCTGCAAGACGCGTTGCCTTCTAAATCCTTTTGTATACAATTCATTCCCCATTGTCTAAAGGTGCAAACATATTCATATTTATTCTTCACATTTGTCAAAATCTTCATTGATCAATAGATTCTAAGGATTGATGGGAACATCTAAGGGACTAATTGAGACATGACCTAAGAAGTGATTAGCTACAAGAAATAAGACAAAGCTATCATATCAAATAGACTCAAGTAACCTTGAAAATAAACCATACTATAAAAAGTAAAATTAAAAATTTACCTCCAAATAAATAAAACAAGTATTTTTGTCCTACATTTGATTTTTGTGAACATTTAAAATTGTATGATCACGATAAAATATTAAGAAGTGTCAAATAGTTTCACAAAATAATTTCAATTAGAAATCATTGTTGTTTGGTGGTATAGTTTTGAAAGTATTTATTATAAAAGTCAAGAAATTTATATATGTAATAATAGTGAATGATTTTACACTGAGTATAAAACATCTTTTTCCTTCAATTAATTATAATTAAAGTATGTGAAATTTCCTATTGTTGTCCTAAGGTGAGTATAATTGGTGTCTAATTGTTTCAAGATTCAAGCATTCATAAGGTTTTCACACATTCTTTGTTTATTATTCTCCTGTTTTAGACACAAGTCTTTTTCTTCTTCATTCTTTTTTAAGTTTTTTTTCTTTGATGGATGATGATTAAAGTTACGAAATCTTGGAGGAAATTAAAGTAGGACTCAACTATGAGAAGTGGAATAAGGAGAGGTGTGAGAGGTTAGGTCAACTTAGTTAGGAAGAAGTCTAGACTAGGTCTAAGAAGGAGATTAACTTAAAGAGAACTTCAGAACAAGTAAAAGTAAAATATGGGCATCATCTCAATACTCATTCAAGTTCTTTTTCCAAGATCTTAGCACCTCTATATATAGCCAATGTGCACGTCAAGTGAGTGGAAAAATTTGAATTCAAACCCTAGCACAAATTGGTATGTAAAGTAAGAGTGACACATGTACATCACACTTTCCATGTTTACTCATGCCTAAAGTGTGCAACTCACACATGACACGTTCCATTCAAAGTGTGACGGTCTAGGGTTTTTTTTGGGCTTAAAGAAGCCCAATTAAAATCCTAGATATAATTTTCTAACCTTAACATAGTCCTAATATACTCAAAGGCCAAATATAAGTCCAAAATCTTAATCTACTTGTCCCAAATATAAGACTCAATTATTCTATACTGTTTGACCTATAAAATTCTAAACTACTTTGTACAAAATTTATAAATTTTGTTGAGGTCAACTAAGTCACACTCTTTTTGTATTTTTCTAACCATGACTCTAGTTGTTGATGCTTTAACTAAGAATCTTTCATTATTTTGTGTACTTATTTCTCTTTTGCATGACTTCCATTTATTCTTTTATCTCTAGCATCTTTACTTTTTTTCCTTTTGGTATTATTTTAGAACATTAATTCAGAAAATTGATTAAGCTATATAGTATTGTTAGATAATAATATATTGATTGTATTTTTTTTTAAGAGATATAATTGTTGTTTCCAACAATATCATTCCTCAGTCCCTAGTAGATCATGAAATGGATTGCCTCCCTAGTAGACCATGAAACAGATTGCCTATTGTTGGTCATAATTTACTTATTTTCAACTTATCCTTTTCAAAATATTTAGCTGACCTAACTAAGTATATTTTCAACCATCTACGTACGTGGATTCATTGCAAATTGTTGGCCCTTAATTGATATATAAACTAGAATAACCTAGATCTATTGGTTACATAAACTTGAGTAGCCGAATTACGGGTCCAAAACCAATTATAATTGATCTTGATTCAAATCAAAATAAAAAAAAATGAAGAAATTTAATTCGTTTAACTTAGAGAGTTTAATTATGGGGTAAATCACCCCCTAGCACTAAAATCACAATGGATTGCGTGTAATTTACTGTAACCAAATTAATAAAGAAAAAGAGTCAAAATCCTATAATAAAAAATAAAACCCTCCAAATGAAACCAAGTGGTGTCACCTTAGGATGCCCCCTTAACATGCTCAAGGGTCACATTCACTACTTCATGTTACTAATTTTCGTTCTCTTCTAAACGTCAACAATGTTACCAAGTTAAATAAAACTAGTTTCTGTCCAAAAATATAAAAAATAAAATTAGTTTCAACATCATTTGATCTTGCTGCCTTATACTTTAGGTGTTGCCAAAAAAGTAAAAGTATCCTTTTATTTCCAACTTCAAATGCTAACTTCCCTGTAGGTTGGACCAGAACAAGATCATAGGTACTTTATCAATTATTAATAAAAGTTAATAGACATTTTTTATTAACAGGAACACATCCTGTCATACAAATTAACTTGGGGAGCTAAAATGCATGTCTGCACTTTCCATTCTGTCAGTTCCGACTAGTGATAACCTGTCGTCGTAGACATCAATATATCCAAATGCATTGGTACCAGGAGGACATTCCAAAGCAGCTTCAAAAACTCTATGGTGTATCCCATGAGAGTCAATGGAGTATCCCCCTTTATGATCATGCCCTGCAAGGCAGGCCTTAACGCAATTGTATCTGTGTATCAAATTCATTACCTCATCATAATTCCACAACAGTGTGGCTTTACTTGCAGCATCAGGATCTAGAGGCAAATGGCAACAGACAATCACCTTCTGTTTCAATTTTGTTGCATCCCGGAGAACAACATCTAACCATTCCATCTGTTCCTTTCCAAGACCTCCATTAAACATGACAAACCTTCTTTCAGGCCCCACCAAATTATCTGGACTGTTCTTATCTTCATTTGGATTCTTCTCCCTTAGGATTTTCATGGCCTCCAATGTTTTTGGATGATCTTGTGGCCAACCAATGGCACTGATGTCATAGGCATCTAGAACTACAAATCTATATTCAGGTACTGGTGAGAAATCATAGTATGCACGGCCATCAAGAGTTTGGATCTTCAATAATGGAAGCAACATGCTGCGCGGGAGATTGTACAGGCAGTGATTGCCGATCATATGATACACAGGTCCCCCCTTGAAAATGTCAAATTCGTCCACAACTTTTCGTACACTGTCAATAGATTGATCTTTGGGACAAAACCCATCAACAATATCTCCAAAATTGATCACAAACATGTGCTTCTGGTAAGTGTTCCATTCTTTAACTGCTCTCCGCAACACCAGAATACTGTGCCTATAATACCGTGGAACACCAAGGAATGAGCGACCATCAGGAATGTCAGCATATTGGACATCAGAAATCAATCCAAAAGAAAAAAGTGGTTGCGTAGTAGCTAGTCCATTAGAAGAAACCATGGCGTCTCTCTCTAAATGCCCCTATCACACATTAAACATTTATAAAGTCAACAAAGCAGTACTTTCCAAGAGCAATAGGATCTAAAATTACACAAACAGGAACCAGTCATCTCATTCTCCACCTCAGCAACTATTCAGAGAATCAGAAGGTAAATAATACATATCACAAACAAAAACAAGCAAAATGTTGAGTTGCTAACAGCATGTGTTCAAATTATCTGCTCCTAATATTTTCTTGTCAAAGTAGTTTCATCCCCCTCTCACTTGTATAGCAGTCTTCAGGTGGTCAAGTTCATCAATCCAAGATTAAGTATTTATTATAAAGTAAAACTTTTGGGAATGAATTTCCAGTCATGCGTGAGGACAGAATAACTAACAACAGGTTGTGAATGAGGAACTAACCTTACTCCAGCTCTAAGTCTTTCATCCTTTGTCAGAGTAACTTGCATGTTCTGTTATGTCACCAGGAAGCTCTATAGCTTTGAGATATTCAAAGAAGAGGCTTCAATGAATGAAGGCCAAAGAAGCAGTTATTTAATAGGGATGAACAAGCTCTCCTTTCGTTTCCTTTTCAATTTGAAGAACTAATTGTGAACAGAATGGCTGCATTCATATGATATGTTATAATAAAGTATAGTGGTTATTGGTATAACATGGGCTGTCAAGTTGGGCCCAGTCCGAGGTGCCTAAAATCCAAATTTCCTTTGGACAGTTGCTAAGGCTATAAATAGTTCAGGCATAAACCCTTACAAATTGCACATTTTGTACAAAAGCTTGTGACTGCATAGTTGAATTAACTAATATGTGTGCGAGTGTGTCAAAGAAATTTCATTCATTTCATTGATGCTTTATTTCTCAAGTCCCACAGATCCAAATATTGTGCAATATTTAAAATGCCAGCAGACCCGAGAAAATATGCTGATCCTGATACTTCAAACAGACAAGTTTCCCTTTAGTCTAAATTATTCACAATACTTTGTACTATTGAGTTTTCATTCTTTTCAATGCCTTCAATTATTCCATTTCTTATGAGTTGACAAGGAAAATACTAAATCTCCAGTAATGGAAGGCCTTGATGCTTTGATAACAGTAAGCAATCCTTTTTGTCTCACTTAGTCTTTAGCAATTAAATCATATGAATACTGTTGATCATTTTTCTTAATGTTTTTTCCTTTTTTCTTTTTCAGAAAAGAAAGCAATTGATAATACCGTCCTAACCTGATGTATATGGTGAGAGATGTAATTTTTTTCTTCAGGATTTTAATCAATATTGATTGTATTATTTTACTGATCAACCTCAGCCTTCGTCACTTAATTCATGGGCTGCTCCAAAACTCACTATAGTTTTACAGCTGAACAATCAATATGTAAAAACGTCCTGAAGTTGGTATATTCATGTGAAGATTATGAGTTAATGATAAATAATTTTATGGTGCAGAACTTAAAAGACACTTAAATTAGTGGATGTTTGGATTATTTTAAGAGATATATACATTCAGAATTAATGGCGCTTCTTCTTTTAAGAGAGATACTTGATCTAATTACATGTTCTATCTCTACTAAAATGGAAATTAGACTAATGATAGCAGTGCCAATCATGCAAACAGAGACCACAAAATCGCGCCATGCCATACCAATTTAAAAATCAACTGAATTTAACATATTAAACTAAACTACCAAAAAATTTGAACTTAATTATTTTGTAAGTTCAGATTTTAAAACATAACTATAAGAAAATATATTAGTCCATTTTATGGGCTTCGCACTCTTTAAAACCAGTTCACATTCATTCACATGTAAAAATAAAATGTTCTAGACTAGTTTAATCTGGTTCAGGGTCATTCAATTTCAAGATTGTGCAGACATAACATCACAATGCACACAGTCCAGAGAAACATAAATTTTGAGGTACAAATGAACCCCACAATGCTATTCCCTCCGCCTCAACCTTCCTTGGCTTGGCCCAACTCATGCATTTCATTTCAGAAATTTCAAAGCAGCAAAGGTTTTGTCCAATTCCAAAACCAAATAAACAAAACAACAAATTACAATAAGAGACCAAGCAGCAATAATAAAATTGCAGTCTAAGACTTGGAACGAAATCATTGTTAAAGCAAATGACCAAAATAACCCAACATGAAAGGTTACCTCGATTGAGAGCTTCAAAGTAGTTTCATAGGGTTTCGGAAGACAGTGTGGACAGGTGATCAGCGGGACTGAGAGTTTAGAGCTTCAGAGCTTCATAGAGTTCGTTGGCATCAGACAAGGGCTTCATTGGAAATATGAATACAACACATGAGGATCTGAAGAAAACGGGATTAGAGGGACGTTAAAGCTTAAGTGCTTCTTGAAAACGGAGAAGTTGCAATACGCGAGACGCCAACGCCAATAAAATTGAGTTGTTCAGACTTTGTTGTCCGACATACAGAACTGGCGGTACGCTATTATTATACAATAAATAATAAATAAGCATGTTAGTACAATCACCACATGCTCACCTACTTCCACACACATAACTCTAAAACTTGTTATAGAAACTGAAAAAAAAAAAATATTATAACATAATTATAAGTTGCCCTCTGAATTCCAAAAAAAAAAATGGTACCCCCCTATACATGGTAAAAAATCGATTTATAATTAAATATTTTTCATTCACAAATTTATTTGTTTATCTGTTTTGGGTGAATTTTAATGATTATGCTACACAAAATCAAAAGTTTAGGTCAAACGTTATCGAACTAAAATTATATCAATCTTGTCAGAAAGAGACCGAGAAAGTATTAAACAAAGTTGAGAAATAACTATACAAGGCTAAGAAGTATTAGACAAGGTTAAGAGGAACTAGTCTTATGGACCTCTTTTACCCAGAAGTACTAATTTTATGAAGAAGTATTAGGTAAAGTTTAGAAGTACCGGACAAGATCTATCAGCCTATCTGATAAGTACCAAATAAGGTTTAAAAGTATAAGACAAGGTAGAGAAATACTAAGTGAGGTCGAGAATAGCTTAACCTAATCATATACAATGTTTAAGTAACCAATCAAGCAATAACAAACATATAAAAACAATCATCATGATTAAACAACAACTAAGTCAAGAGACCAATTAAAGGCCATTCAAGTAATATAAATAGAAAACTACTTGTAAGGCATTTACCACATATTCTATTGCTATCTTATGACTCCATTAAATATTAAAGATCCATTAATTATATCTACGACTGACTTGAGCATCGAACTATCTTTGCAGATACTGAGAAGTGCCAGTGAATTGAAGACTTCCAAATGCAAAGATTAATCAGCAAGGAATATATGGTCTTATGACGGTTATCTCGGCCTTGTAAAAACATTTTGGAGTTCTCCGTGAGATCGAGAAAGACCTCGATAAAGGACCACATGGTTCTTTTCGCTTTTCTTGCTCTTTGGGCATGGAATCTATGAAGTTCTTTGATCACCTAGGCTTGCCTTAAAGATAAAGATATGAAGCAACCTAGACAATCTTCTTTTGCGGCTGTTGTGTAGAAGAAGAAGTTTGCTTAGGGTATGAATAATGTTTGTGACATTCCTTTGTCGTAGTTGCCCTGCCTCAAAGGAGATCTTATCTCTGTGCAGATCCCAGAAGAAACATATATGGTGGGGCTTGAAGAATGTAAGAATCACTTGCATGGTAAGATTACCCTTGTCAAAGGAGACAAGTCTACAGCGCACCTAGACATGTGCAAGAAGCTAAAACTTGCTTGCAAATCCGTTGGTTATGGGAAGGCGATACCTCTTGGCAAGAGATTCTATGAGTTTGCATTCACATCTTGAAAGACATGAGGCGTGTGTTGGCAGTTGGATCTTCAAATCTCTCTAGGAATTTTGTGGATCTTTGCCTAGACTGAGGACTTTGTTCCAACAACTATGAAGTTTAGAAAAGCATAGTGCTCGGTCAAAATTCATGGCTTCCCTAAGGAGTATTTGCAATCCTGTTATTTTCTCAATAGCAAGAGGGATTTGTAACCCTCTTCCGTTAGATGATTGTACTATGAAGAAAATCCAAGACTTCAATGCTTGGGTGCTTATTGATGTGGATCTACTCTTTTCTCTGTTGCAGCAGCTTTTCATGCAACGTCTAGGCTTTGCCTCTGTTGCGATGTTGAATATGAACGTCTTCCACCTTTTTTCCTTTTTTTTTTTTTTTTAATTGATTTTTCATCTTTTTTTTTCTTTACGGTCCTCCCCCGAAGTGACTGTTTTGTTTACGTTAT
>Ga0099825_1003207_pt1 | contig 21814 bp, 9 predicted proteins | sample SiratroredBW_FD_76838 | JGI IMG/M metagenome (GOLD analysis project Ga0099825, IMG submission 76838) | Root nodule microbial communities of legume samples collected from California, USA - Siratro red BW | ecosystem: Host-associated > Plants > Roots > Nodule | place: USA: California | collected... | reverse complement strand
TTCTGAAGCGAGAGCTCGTTCAGCACATATATGGGCATGAGCCACATTTTCAACATATGTGAAATCATAAACGTTATTACCATCGCCAATAAGGAACTGGTCAAAAGAGAAATATAAATAAGATAATTGAAGAAAGGTTAATGGCAATTTCTGCCAATAAGTAGTTAATTGCTCTGCAACCATTTGTATACATATTCCTCCCAAAGCCACAAAGAAAAATGTTTTAGTTAGCAGTCTGAGTCCAATTTCATTCAATCTGGGCTAGTTTCTGATTCTTCAAGATGTTCCTAAGGCTAATAAAAAAAAAATCAAGATTACATTTATTAGTACCGAATTAGTACTTTATACAGTAAAAAGTACCAAATATTTACTAAGATTCCAAATATGCACATCAAACAATAACCATGAGCGTCAGCCCATTGGGTTACACCATAAAATCAGTCAATAAGCTCAAAAAAAAACAGTCAAACTAAAGGTTAAATTATTTCATTGGACTCAACCGTAAGGCACATTTCGTATCATATGGCAGATCTAACAGAATGGAAGCATCCTTTAGTCATATGCACATGTTATATATACAGAGACTAAAATCTATACCATTAGGAGGAAAAACAACATCTACCTTGGATTTTCCTTTTCTGGCAGTATCAACTAGTGTAGGCACCAACAGTCTATCACCGGGCCCAAAAATGCTGCTAGGGCGTATGCAGCACGTTAGGAGCCCATTAGTCCCATTAGCTTTAATAACCAATGCCTCACCCTCGGCTTTCGTAGCTGAGTAATGATCATTAGGCTGAAAAAACCAATAGAACTAGTCTTATAACAAACACAAAGCCCCAGTTCTCACACTATACATTATCTATCTTTTCAAGTTCCAAGCGGAAAAACGCATGGTAATTTGTGACTTAAATAAAAGAAGAGTTGCTAAAGTGTATACCGAAGGTGTATAAGGCATTGTTTCGTCACCATTATGAATCCCATGAACGCCATCGAAAACCACGCTGGGAGAGCTGGTGTAAACGAGTCGCTTCACCTTCTGCTCCACGCAAGCATCGATGACATTCTTGGTCCCTTACATAAGAAAGATATCAGCTAGATTCGAACAAGCAAATACGCAGAAGTGTGAGATTCACCTTGCACATTGACGGAATGATGAAGCTGGTAATTGTTAATGGAGGAGTTTGGAGCAGCCATGTGGAACACAACCTCAACTCCTTCTAATGCTGCACTACTCGTAAAACCAACATTAGAAAGTGCGCGCGCCAGAGAGAAATGTTGCTACAATTGAGAGAGAAGAGAAGAGGTTGATCACCTTTTAGGACTTGGGCTTTGTCGCGAAGATCGAGGGTGACGTATTGGGCCCGGCCGGAGTGCAAGGCCTGGCCGAGAAGCCCCAACTGTTCGGCGGGCTCGAGAACAATGCTGTCTCCCAAATCGGCGATGCGAACGCAGTATTCGTTGTGCCGGATTAGCATTTCCACCAAGTGCCGGGCGGCGAAACCCCTTCCTCCGGTCACCACGCACCACTTGTCTTCAGCTGCCATGGTCAAACAGAAAGCTCACCAGATTCGAATAGCAGATCCACAGTTACACACGACAGTGTGGGGAAGTAATAAAGAAGTGAAGGCTTGTCTTTCTCCTACGTGGAAAAAACGCACACAACACAAATTGGGCCTGAGATTGGGCCGGGCAAGGATGGGTTTGGCCCAAACAAAACATATATTTCAATCCCTTCCCGCTTAAAAATTTGAAATGCGCATCATATTTGTTTCAAGTTCTGGCGCAGAGCAGAGAAGAGTGATTTTCCACAATGAATTGGGACGAGAACGATGAATTTGAGATCCCTCTTACTCAAACGGCGATGAGTTTTCACGCGCTCGCTTCCGTCGATAACAATCAACGGCCATTGAAGAAACCTAAATGCAAAACGACGGCGCTTCGTGGCAGTGGCAAGGAGAACGTCCGACCCGGCGAGGGTTCCGAAATTGAGAACTGCAGCTTGGATTTCATTCCTTCCACCATAGATTGCGTTTCGGTTTGCAGCGTTCAACGCTCGGAACAAGAGGACAGTGGTTCTTCTTCAGCGTCTTTGTCGGAGCTGAAACAGAAGGGGGATTATCTTCGCAACTCGATAGAGTCGAAGCTGATGGTTTCGACAACCGGCGCGCTTTACGCTGCAGATACAGATTCTGATTCGGAGCTCGGTCTGTTGATGGACTTGTGCGACGAGTTGGAGGAAGTAGATAGTTTCGTTCGGTGTCCCCTGTGTGGTGTTGATATTTCGAATTTGACCGAGGAAGAGCGGCACCTTCACACCAATAATTGTCTTGACAAAGAAGATAACGTGAGATTCACGCCCTTTGCACAACGGTACCACCGTTCATGGTGATTGAAACGGGGAACTTTATCATTTCAATTCTATTATAAATTGTGAAAATGCTGTGCAGGTTGCGGTTCCTGAAGATGAGAAGGGTGCTCAACATGTGCCAAAAGTCGCTTCTGTTGTTGATTGGCTTCACGGGCTCGGTTTGGGAAAGTATGAAGTGCTTTTCGTTAGGGAAGAAGTTGATTGGAATACCTTGCAATGGCTCACAGAAGAGGTTTACTTATGGCATTTACTTGGTTTCATTCAGTCCATTATTTTAGGTTCATAATAACCCCTGCCACATATGTGCTTGAATTTATAGGTTTTATTAGTTCAGTGTTCTTTATTTATGCTTTGAAGAATTGTTTGTTTGATTTTTCAGCTTTAGGTAAAAAATTGGAATTCGTAGTTGTTATTCTCCTCTCCCCACTAATGGGATAAGTAGTTACTTTGCAATTTGGTGCCTAGAGTGTTTATGGATACCACTTAACTTAGTGAGGTTGTGTTATTGGAAATATGAGATATCTTTGGTTTTGTTTTTGGGTATCCGAAATGTACTACGCTTTGTCTTTATTAAGTGTTTGTCTATTTACTTTGTTGTTGAGCATTCATGTTAGCCAATGTTTTTTCTTCCTTCTGTATCTGCAGGATCTCTTAAGCATGGGTATCACTGCACTTGGGCCCAGAAAAAAGATATTTCATGCCCTGTGTGAACTAAGAAAAGGAGATGCCGCTACAAATGAGAAACAAGAGGATGCGTTGGCGGAGCCTAGAAGGATTAGAAACCAGAAAGTCAAATTAAAGCATGACAAATCTGAAAGAAAAGCTGATGGCTCTATTAAACCAGCGGCTAACAAATTAATTACCGAATATTTTCCGGGGTTTGCTTCCAAAGAAAAGAAAGTTTCTGCATCTCCTGCAGAACAAAAGGAAATGAAAAACAGTGCCTTGAATTCTGGTCGTAAGCACAAATCAAAAAATGTGACAGCAAATAGAAAGCTCCGTGATGTTCCCAAATGGTGTTCTGTACAAGGAACGCCTTTTCGAGTGGTAAAGAGTAGTTTAAATGATACATGCGTATTTGACTTGATTTAATGTATATTGCCTTCATGTATCCATTTACGACTCTGGAAATATCCTAGCCGGAAGGAAAGCCTTTTCTAAATTTTCTGAAAAAAGGAAAAATCCTTGTTTTTAACATTCAAGTTTTGTTTTTGATTCATTGTTGTCGTAGAAAAGGGTTTTTTCTTCTGTGCTGCTTGGTAAAGTAACTGATTTCAACATCCTTTCAAATGCTTATTGGCCAGTTGGACGACTATTTTCAAACTGAGCATACACATCAATCACGTTTCATGTTGACCTTCTGAACTAGGAAAAGAAAACTGAAGAAAATGACCAAAATATGTATGCAATATTGATGCCAATAAATTATGAAGTTAACATCTAAGAAACTTCTGCTATTCTATCACCATTATCGCTCTATCAAGTCTTGATGTAGGTCCGAGTGTTTGACAAATACATTATTATATGCAGGATGCTTTCAAATATCTCAGAGGAGATTGTTCCCACTGGTTTCTAACACACTTCCACTTGGACCGTAAGTCTACTTCTGCATGTTAACAGTTAATCTTTATCATACAACAATTTCAGTGTGAGTCACTGTTTTCATGCTCCAAACGTTTTTATTTGTATATCTATTCTATAAATATAAATATAAATTGATTGTTGTGTTATATTTATGATATGTTTCAATCTGGGTAACTTTTCGTTAACTTAAAGTGTTGTTTTCATGAAATTTACAGTTTTGAATATAGCTTTTGACACTAAGTAGTGATCCTATTTAGTAGGACCTAGTATTGTTAGCTCTTAGTAGATTTGATTTATCAGTTGACACACGGATCTCCAACAAATGGTTAGCTTAATAAGTATGAATAATTGTTTGGTATGTTTTCTTTACCAATGCTTGACTTTGGTCATATAATTTAGATATACAATTACTGTGGAAATCACATATTCACAGTGGGAGATCAAAGACGTTCATCATGAAAAACAATTTAGTAACGAAGTAGTTTTGGTGCTTACTTGATACGTGGAAGTGCATTATTGAATGTGTCATAAAATTGTGGATTCTGTTTTCTTCCCAACTACATTTGGGTGTTTTGGTGTTTGTATCCGAAAAAAGTTAGAGTTTCAGATCACGTTAAATTGGAGACATTGGTTTAAACTACCAAATAAATAAATAATGGAGTTCCTTGTGTGCCGCTCCTTTTAAGTGGATTATTACCATCAGAGTCAAACTTTTACAAGTGACGCCTTGGCTGTTGTTTCTCATTTGTGATCACGTTACATTGCAGATTATCAAGGTCTTACCAAGTCATTCAATCATGGAAAGATTTATTGCTCCTCTGTTACTGCTAGACTAGTAAATACGAACATTGGAATTCCATATGATAAATTACATGTTTTGCCTCTGAACCAAAAGATTGAAATAGCTGGTGTTGATGTGACTTGCTTTGATGCCAACCATTGTCCAGGTTCCATACTCATACTCTTTCAACCTCCAAATGGTAAGGTGTGGCTTGGATTGACTTATGAGCTTATTTATTATTTTGCAGTTATCCATCGTTATGTTAAAATAGATTAATAATGACTAGATGTTTTCCTACTAGGCTGTGCTGCACACGGGTGATTTCCGGTTTAGCGACGAAATGGCAATCAATCCTTTACTCAAGACGTGTCCTATCAATACTTTAATTCTTGATACGACATACTGCAATCCACAGGTTAGTCTAATATTAATAATGGAGTCATCTGTCATAATGACATGAATATGTGAGCTTTTGTTTCGGAACCTGGCCTCCATAAATTTATTTGTTGTTCAATAACAGAATAAACTAATAATGGAGAAGCACATTACAGTCCAGCTACTCGAGATTAAGACAAAGTGGAGTTTTCTAAAATCCATGTCATTTCTATAGTTTATTTAGGGGCCTGGATTCTGACATGGCAATTTATTGTTGGCTTGGAAGTGGCAATGTGAAATATCTTACCAAATTGAGAAATAATCACTTTATTTTTGCTTGCTTCTTGAAAAAGCTTTTGAAATATGAGATTGTTTCTATACAAAGTAAAAAGTTCAGTTTGGTTCATTTTTAGTTCGAGAAAGTTGCTTTCAGGAAAAAGTAGTTCGTGAAAACTTTTTTTAAAAGGTTATCCAAAGAAACTGGCGAGTTTGAATTATTGAGTAATAGTATGCCTAATATCGCTTGTCATTTGAATAAACTAATACTAGCTTACTTACAAGCATGTTTGACAGAGACGGTATTGGCAATTTGCTACAGAAATAAGTTGGTAGTACTATCAGAAGATCGAGTATGCAAGCCTAGAGTAGTGGGGGTAGAATTTTTACTTTTTGATTATAGTGGTGGTTAAAATCCTCCACTGTGTTTACTGAAAATATTTTATAAAGTGTTGTTTTTTGACAGTTCTAAATCTTTAATGTTTAAACTATTAATAAGTAAATTAATTTTAAACTGATGGAAGGATATTTTGATTCACTCTAAAATACATAAATAATTAAATTTAATTCTTTTGAATATAAAAGACTGAAAATATAATTCAGTCTAAACTAAATGAAAAAGAGACAAAATGCAACAAACTTTGACCTTTTCCTAAGTCTTTTCTCCAAAAACACGAGTACATCCATTTCTCTAATAATCTTTGCACATAGTTTATACAATCACTGAATTACATTCAGTTTGTTAAAATCAGTTCATAACTTAATATACTTTTTTCCTTTTAATCTTAATAATAATAATAATTCCTTTCAATATTTGTACTCTGTTTCATTGCAGTATGATTTTCCAAAACAAGAGGCTGTAATACAATTCGTTATTGATGCCATTCAAGCAGAAACTTTTAATCCCAAGACTCTTTTTCTGATAGGCAGCTATACCATTGGTAGGTTTGGGTAGAGTTGTGTTTCTGTGGTAGTATTGCCCCCATTACTAAAAAATAAAAAGATTTTCGATTTCCTCTTTCCGTCCCAATTTTCATTTTTTTTTTCAGGAAAAGAAAGAATATTCTTGGAGGTTGCTCGTGCGCTTAGTAAAAAGGTTCATGTGACTGCGGCAAAGTTGCGTCTTTTAAAATGTTTGGAATTTAAGGAGGAGGATATGCAGTGGTTCACTTCAAATGAACATGAAAGCAACATTCATGTTGCCCCTATGTGGACGCTCGCAAACTTCAAAAGATTGAAGAAAATATCAAGTCAATATAACGTGAGTGTTGCTGCTTGTTTTTCTGTCACATGCACTTTGCTAACTTTGTGGTATTTTTCGATGTAAAAGGAACATATCTTGATGTACGCATATAGGTTTATCGTATATACATCTAAGCCTCCAATAGATCCCTTCCGTGACTAATCATAATACCCTTTCAATCAATTGGCACTTTTTTAAAAATTAATTAAATTAGTTAAAAATAATAAAATTTGACAGTAATGTATATTATTTTTTCAAAATTATTTTTGTCATATTGAAACTTTGGTATCTGTTAGTACTAACATTCTCAAACCACACTAGAAGAGTGTAACTGTCATTCGTTTATGAATTTCTTTTGGTAAAAAGATGTCGATTATGGTTATTGTAAGAAGAAATAATTAATACATCATTCAACTACATACATACAGAGATATGTTATAGAAAGAGACAACAAATTTTATTAAAAGAATATTATAGATAGGACGGAAGGAGTGATATTCATACTTTGATATAATATTTCTTGAGAGCTGTTCCATGATTGAATATATTGGTGGCTGGGTTGTACAGCTTTAGAGGGGGATGTTTATACTGAATTAGATTTGTCTTTTAACTTGAGTTCTACGCTTCTGATCATCGGATGCATTTTCTTTAATTAGGATCGGTACAATCTTATAGTTGCGTTCTCTCCCACTGGTTGGTCGTTTGGCAAAGGTAAAAAGAAATCTCCTGGAAGAAGATGGCAGCAGGGTACTATTATAAGGTAACGCTTTAATTTCCTTCATTACTTTCTTATTTTATTAAATACTTCTGGTCAGAATCTTGAATCATATAAATGGATTAGGTCCTTCAGAATCACTTATCGATCTTTTTTGTACTTCTGGTCAACAGAGTTTGTTTTACTAAAACCCTGGTCTCATCAAGACATTTTTGAGTTATATTCACTACCACATTTAGTAGGTGTGCACAATGGTAGTTGGCAGGCTCACGTTCTTTAAATTTTTACAACTATTAACTAATCAAAGCTTTCCTTGTTTATCAGGTATGAAGTACCTTACAGTGAGCATAGCAGCTTTACAGAACTCAAAGAGTTTGTAAAACTTGTATCTCCTGGTAACATTATACCAAGTGTGAATAACGATGGACCAGAATCTTCTGATGCAATGATTTCTCTACTGTTATCTTGATCTGTTAACCGAAAGGGTTTAGTCTGCTGTTGCAATGTGGACTGTATGAGGAGTCTTAAATAAAGGTTTAACGAATTTTGCCAGCCTTTTCTGAATTTAAGGAAGACCTTAGTGTGCTTGAGTTTTCGATAAATAAAATTTTGGAAACTAGCACGGTAGATCACTTTTTTAGAGGCACACTTAATTTTTTTGGTTTGCCAAAAGATTAACTATTAAAAGATGACAAAGTGTCAATACTCGGTACAACCGTTCATCATACTTATATCCAGTAGTCTCGAGGTTTATGTCAACTGTGATCTAAATCTGAAGTGAGTGCCATTAAGACAGATAGGTGATCTTTTAATCCAGAAGCTAAGCAACCCACTGATCTTCCTGGACAAGGTTGTAGCTTGTGAAATTGTTGCACAGAAGTTATTGTTAAAGAAAGGCCCCTTGTAATTGCACTTTGGATTGTGTTTTTATCATCCCATTCAGAGAATTGACCATTGTTAGAAGTGAGTTAATGTAACCAATCACGGATTTGGTTAAGTTTCTTTAAAAAATATTACAACTTTTATTACCGATTGAAATTTAACTAGATCCACTAAAACCTTGGTTCATGTGATAAAAAAATAAACATTTTGAGGCATTCCAACGACAATTCAACATAATTAAAAAAAATAAGATTGTTTAGCGCAATTAAAAAAGAAAAGGATGTGAGAAATATACATGATCCACATGTTTGGTTCTGCTTTATAGCTCTCGTTCTTTTTTATTATTTTTTTTCTCAAAATTATTATTTTTTTATTCATGAGTTCTTTTCTTTCTCTACTATGTACCACTTCTAATTCTAATCATAGTTGGATTGATTTTTGAGATTATTTAAATTTTATTAAGATGTTATTTAGAATTATCATTTAGTGTGTTTAATATGCATGTTAATATTATCATTTACAAGTATTATTAAATATATACATTATATCATGGTCATTATATGCATATGATGATTTTTTTTACAGTTATTTCATAATTTGGAATTTGGTTACAATTTTCATATTAGAGAAAAGACATACTTAAGAAAAAAAAAACATAATTAAAAAAGTTGCAATTTTTTAAATTAAGTAATCCAACCCCCTTAACCCCACTATCTTGGGTCGAACAAAATTAGTTCTTTTTTAAATATACCAATAAATGAGTCGGGTTGGATTGACCAATAGACTAGCCTATGTTTTTTTAGCACTATTATATATCTGAATTTTCACACATTTTTTTCTTAAAAAAGTAAAATTTGAAAGAAAATTTAAATATTTTAAAACTATTTATATGATAAATTTTATAAATTATTAAAGTAAATTTATTAATATTAATAAAATAATTAATAGATATTTCATTGATGATAAATTTATGTATTTTAAAAAATAATCAATATTATTACTAATATCTATAATTAATTATTACTAATATCTATAGTCAATATTATTACTAAATATAAATTAATACTATTACTTGTTAATTTTCGTTTTGAATAAAAAATATTATTATTAAGAATAATTTCTACAAAAATTAAATATAAAATTTGAGTAGTAATAATGGATACTGAAGTTACTTTTTTTATTATAAAAATATATGTATACATTAGTAATATAATATTATTATTCAAAGAAAAGCAAATTTTGTAATCAATCATTTATATAACAACATTAAATAATTTTTCATTAGTAATTAAACTGTGAATATAATATAATAAAAAATAAATGAAATGAATTAGATAAAAAATACAAACATATATTTTGCTTGAATGTAACACAAGAGACAGTTGTGTGTTATAAACATAAAGACTTCCCATAAGTCTCAATGTTAAGAAATGTATTTACACATAGAATGTACTGAATAAAATACGTTCACTTTGTACTTTTCACAAAAAAAAAAAAAAATGCTATAAAGCTGTAACATCGTATTGTTTAAACATTTTTTCTTCTTCTTTTTGCGTAAACAAAAAGAGAGTGATGCTCAGATATACCATTGCAGAGATGAAGATGACAACGGTGGGATCATGGGTTCGCTTGGTGTTTAAAACTTCGGAGTTGAGGTAAAGGTGAGAGATCCCACTTAACTTTTTGTATATTTGGCATTCTTAGAGATTTTAAGCAGAGGAAAAGTTATTGGCTTTGACAAGAATCTTGGTCTTTGACGTGACATAACTAAGCAATCTATTACTACAATTTTTTTCTAATTTGGGTTCAAATTTAAGGATAGGTTCATGAGTTCTTCACTACAGACTTGTATTCTTGGAGGAGAAATTAGCTACAGAAATAAGTTGGTAGATGTTGTTTTTTCATCTTTGGACCCAACTTTGTGCAAGATGACCTTGCAATAGACTTAAAATACATTCTTTTTAGAATACGCACTTTTTACTTAAAAATACAACAAAGTATAAAATATAAAATATTTAAAGTACACCGTCTTTTTAAATATAGAACAAAAGAGATGTTTTATATACTTAAAATATGTTTTGTCTTAATATTTCTTTTAATTATTTATCCATTATCTTTAATATTAAAATTATTTTTTCTGATTTATTTTAATTTTAAATATCTATAATCTTATTATATTAGATAATTTTATAATAGATATATGTACTATTAAAACTCCTTTGGACTACTCTCCACGTGTCAGACGACCAAACACGGCAACACATATATCTCGAGATGTAAAAGAAAATAAAACTTATTTGTTAGCAGAATTAGAAACAAATTAAGATATTAATATTAAAAGATATTGATAAATCAAGGATTAAACAAATATTAGGAGTCAATTAAGGTCCACGAGAATTTGGGCATGTGACCCATAAGACAAAGTTTCAATTACAAATCTAAAAATAGAAGAGTACACAGACCACAAGTAACTTAATTCTGGTTTAATAAAATCTAAGAATACTTAGATTGCAAGAACCCTTTCCGAAATCGAGAAGAAGATGCAGGATTGACCCACCTTGTAATAACAAGATCTATATAAATTTCATACTTAACATTCATTTATTATTTAGTGGAAAGAAAAGAATAAATCATTCGTAATTATGATTTATAAGACACATAATGAAATATATAGTTTTATGTTCTTCATATATAGAGAGATTGAATAAATGTCTCATGATAAGGTGATTTAGTTAAAAAAGTTATAAATCCAATTTTTTATAATGATCAGAGATTATACTAGACTTTCTATACATTTATTCCTACTCTATAAATCCAGATATTCTTGGATTGAAAGATAACAGTGTGAAAAATATAATATTTATTTTATTATATTTGACAACTTGTTTCTATGTTTGTATGAAAAGAAACGGCATAGTTGTGATCATTGTGAAACATGTAATATGAACAATTTCGTGTCAACTTTTGTGTGGGAAGTTGTTCAAAGTCCTCTCTTAAAATTCCTTCTTAGGAAGGGACAACACCCAATACTTGACCGTTGAATGTTTGAGAATGGGAAACGAAGTGATGAAGGAACAAAAGAATAAATGTAAAAAGTGAAAATTTTAAACACATAAATTTAAATGTTATTACTTTTTAAAAAGAACATGTTAATTATGAATACACACATGATGTCATTATACCTTTAGAAAACATTTGAATAGCGTTAAAATAAGTATATTTTATCATATATCTAATTATGTTTTTGCTTTTAATTAAATTTTACGAAAGCGCGATTTCAAGAAATTTTAAAAGAAAAAGAAATTTCATCGAGTTGCAGAATGAAGATTCTAGCGTGTATAATTTGAAAATTATATTTAATATATGAATAAAAAAGATAGATATATGAATAAGACTTTTGAATTAAAATAAATTATTAAAAAAATCTTATAAAATAATGTAACATAATGAAATTCATGTAAAATGAGATCTGACTTATATATCTAAATCTGACATCAGCATAATATTCTGATTCTGAGTGTTAAAATAGAAAACATTAATTATTTTTTTTCAGTTTAAAAATATTATGCATTTATTTATGAAAAGGAAAATTGTGAGAAGAGTGGTGTTTTTTTGGAAGTAAGATGAAGTATGGTTGAAGGAGTCGGAAAGAGAAGAGAAGAAAGGACTCAACGCAGTTAACACCAGTCAACGACAAACCCAAATATTTTTATAACTTTTCTTGCGTATATAATTTTTTTTTCTCAAAATTTTCAGTCACGTACGTAGTACTATTTTTAAAGTTCTCCTGTTTTTTTAAATTAATATAATTTTTTGAGTGATAATATTCTTAAATCACATCTTACATTTGTTAATTATTTGTGATAATGTCATTTTTATTAATAAGTTAAGTTTAACTGATAATTACTAATAGTACACATAATTCATTATTATCATCAATTTGATGAAAAACAGACTATATTAACCAACTTTCTTTAAAATCAAAAAATAAAATTGAAAAATTATTATAATATAAGAAAAAAATATAAGCCCTTTCATATATCCTTTACTGTGAAAACTAACAAATTCTCTCATAATATAAAAAATAATGAGAACGAGGGATCAATTATTCGGAATTAATTGTCATGTAAGGGTTATTGCTGGAAAAAAAAATGGAAAGGAAATAGGAGGGTGTTAGAAATGGAGTTTCTTCGGAACCATATGTTCTAGGTGATAGATACTCACATAATTTTCCAAACCAAATTCCTTTTTTTTATTAAGTGCAACAAGTGAAAGTGCTGAAAATAGACTCTAAATTGACTATTGTGTATTGTAGTTATCCCTACTCACTTCTCCAAACCCTAAATGATATCTTGTAACTAAGGAAAAGATTACTAGCAATTTCCTCAATCTCCTTAAATAATTACAGATTGAAATAGTGTTTCAAAACACAAGTTGTACTTTTACAACAGTTTTTTTTCTTACATATGTTATTTTATAAATTGAGACTTATATTACACTGTGGTAATAAATTCTTCATATTTATCCGTTTATTTATTATAATAACAAGGAGTAAATAATGGCTGTCTATTTATTTTTCATATAAATAAAACACAATATTGAGAGAAGTTAAGAAGGATTTTATAATTGTTGTGGTTGCCTGTTAATAATCACAAATGAAACAATTATTAAAGTTTCTATATATTATTCTTATTAATATGATAAATACTAGGAAGAAACAATTTGTGGATAAGCATGGTTGTCTTTACTTTTTCAAGCAGAAGTATGAATTATTGTTATAACATAAATTATAAATTTATTTTCACTTATTCAGCATCATTAACAATCTCGCTTAGAGCGATTTAATTAATACGAGCAATGCTAGACATTGCCATAAGTTAAAGAAAAAAAAAAAAAGATTTTCAAAATATATGACAAAACATATTAATTGCATTCTTACAAAAAAAATATTTATTATATGTATTCATAAGTTGTGGTGAGTTTTGTGAGATTACATATTGTGTGAGCATTACATGTAATCATTTATTAAGATCGATCCATAAATAAATTGTTCGCAATTGAATACGCTAGGATCCTTTTCAATTTATGAATGACATCAATTTTCCTTTTTTCTCCTCTCGATGAATATATTATTGTCATATTTATAATTAAATCACTAATAAATCAGGAATTATTGATAAAAATTAAACCCAGCACTTTTAAATGTGCTCAATCTTAGTAATTTATTTACAAAGCAAACTCAAATTGATGGTAAAAACTAGCATACCTTTTCATCACACGGTATTGTGAGCTAAGATTCTCCACTTTATTGCTCAATCATTTACTAACACATCAGAATTAATGTTCCCAATTAATAACTAAAATTCAGTGAGAACATTACATCCTGTTCATTTTACAAAATAAAATTCCCAATTATAGAATTAACAACTTCTCAAGATTAGGGCTGTTCAGTTCAATCATTATATATTTGTTATATATTTATGATAAACCTTATACACCTTTCTTTCTCCACAAAAATCATTCAAAGATTGTATCTCAATCAACAATCAATTAATCTATTAATATTCTTGTTGCTTGTGCTACACATTTTTTTTAATAAATAACTATGTCAAAAGTTTGCATATTTTAATTTATCTTTATAAAATTGACTTCTAAAATAAAGTTTATATCTATTTATATATAATAAGTTGACTTTATTTAAAATTAATATAGAATCTCAAATAAATGAAATTACACAGATGAATAAGTGAAATTAAACTATCAAGCGACAAAACTTTACATACTATGTTTTCAACCAAATATCACTGCTATATATATTAAAATAAAACAATGGTTCCTTAGGGAAAAGGATTTCTAACTTTGTGAGTAGTTAACAATATTTATCAAATCGTATTTAGTGCCGTTCCAATCCAAGTGTTAAATTCATAGCTTATCATATTAGAAATTGGTGTCGCCAGCTTAATTCATAGAGTGAAAGACAAATAAGAATTAAGACATGCTGTTCTGTTTAGATATTGATTTGTAACAAATTAAAAATAATAAAAGTAACTACAGGTATTCCCATGTAACTTACAAACATTTTCTACCAAAAAATAGGAAACCCTAATTTATATATGTTTGATTTTTTTAAAAGAAAAATATCTAAACCGTAACATTAACACAGTCAAGGTAACTTCCTTTTTCCCAAACAAGTATAAAAGTATAACCAGATTGAAGATGATACAAGATGACTGGTGAGAACTAAATATATGAATATATATATATATATATATATTAGCAGTTACCTATAATAGAAAAAAAAGACAGATCGAAGATTATATAATATAGAAATCCCTAGCAATGAATAAAGAACAAGCGCAAGTAAATCATATACTAGTGTTAATATACGTATGATGTACATACAGATCCCCAATGTTCTTATTACCTACCCTTTTCATATCTGCAAATACTTACTTAGAACACACACTAAAATCAACTACTTTACTGTCATACGATTGTGCACAGCAAAATTAAGCACTAGAAATCCACAAAGATTTAATTTTACAGAGAAATGAGGACGGGCGACAGAATACATCACAGAGTAATGGCATGTGTGTACTTAGGTATAAATATATACTTGTAACAGTATACAAGAAACAACCTATAAAGTACAAATATTTTATTGCCAAGGGAAAACATAAGACAAGATCTATGGATGCTAGGTAGCCTGTGACAATCTATGGAATAGATGGCACTCGAAAAACCTAGTCTCTAGTCACATGGATAGGCATATACTTAATTATGGTAAGGGATATATGGTCTGACAAAAGCCTGTCATGTCCTACCCTGTCCTTGCTATTGTTATTTGGAAACAACACATATATATATTTTTATATACAAAGACTAAGGATGTGTTTATTTATACATATCAAAAGTTCCAATTCCAAAGGAATGATTGGTGAGAAAAGGGATCTTCTTCGGCTTCAATGAATTCTTGGTAACCCTCAAAAGGAGGTGGGGGTGGTGTGGAATACAATAACTCACCTGAAGTTGAGTGCATGTTGTGTAGCTCAAAATAGAGATCATAGTCGGATGCAACGGGAAAAACTTCGTTGGAGTAATCAAACTCTTTCAAGAATGTCCAATCCATGTCCCCATGGTCCACTTGCACCGTTCCATCACATTCATGCATAGTAGTAGAACACGACGAGGCAGTGGTGGTGGAACTACTCTCTGCTATGCTGTCAGATTTACACAACACATTCCCACCAGCACGTTGAGATTCTTGTGTAAGAGGTTTTAGTAGTAACGGGTCCTGGTTTGCAAACCTAGCAGCAACCTCTTGAATCTCCTGTGGGGTAAGAGATTGTGGAGGAGCCAGAGCCACATTGGCGTCGATGGTGCAAGGAGTGTTGGGGAAGTTGAAACTGGCATGGCGACCACGTAGACAGAAAAGGGCAGCATCGAAGGCTCGTGCTGCTTTTTCAGGAGAGTCATAAGAGCCTAGCCATATACGTTCACGGCTATTGGGAAGTCTGATTTCAGAAACCCATTTCCCCCACTTTCTCTTTCTCACCCCTTTGTATAACTTGTGGTCAGTCTTAGAATCAGTGACATGCTTCTCCATGTCCATGTGTGTGGTTTTGAATGAAATGGAATTGGCGGCTGGAAAGGAGGAGGAGGAAGTGGTTATATATATGACTATGTGAGGTAGGTTTAGGGTTAGGATTTTGATTTGGATTTGGATTTGAGTTTGAAGGTCTAAGCATGAAAACGTGTTGATCGGAAGGAGCGTAAAAGGAGTGTGAGAGGCATGGAGAGGATGGGTCACGCCCAGTGCATCGAGGTCTGAGACGACGCGGTAGGGCCAGCTTTACTTTGTTGTACAAGTCTAATCCAATAATAAATAAATATATATATATATTGTTTTGAGCACGTCGGTGGATATTGTAGAGTACGACGTTGACAAACAAATTAACATGGCTCAACTTTGTTTGTTTTGAGCTCATGTTGTTGGTGGACCACACACTTCACACAGTGCCACTGCCACTTAATTAATCCAGGATTAATCACACTGCTTATTCTGGGCCATTTATCCATTATCTCTGCAAACACTATATCAACGGGCGGCGACAATCCATTTTGTAATTCGGTTATGATTCACCTAGTTTTCTGTAGTAGTGGTATAGGATAATAGCTTTGGATATATAGGATAGGTAGTAGTAGTTATTTTTATGATGATAGTGAATTAAAACTTCTAGGTCAATGCATTGAATGTTTTCTTTCGTATAACACATAATTTGATGTTTTTATTAATCAAAGTGGTGAATATGTATAGAGAACTCTTATTAACAAATGACGATTAGTAATGATTAGGGAAAGTTGTTTTTGACTTATACCCTATCAACGTTGACGGGGAAATTGTATCTAATAAACACTACTTTAATTTTTTTATTTACAATAAAGTTGTATTGTATTAGGGCACTACTTAAATTTAGAAGAGTTTAAATTCAAATATGTATAAAGGACACGATTTTAGTGTATTTTAATTAAAATAGAAGTCGCGTACCTGAGAAAACATACTCTAAAAATGGTGAAAAATAAACTCCTTCTCCATACATGATTTTAGCTTGAACTCTGTTGAATTGAAATCATGCCTTTTGCACAATTTAAATGTAAATAAAAAAAATTAAGACTAATTAAAATTGTATTTACTTCACATAACTTCTGTATTAACACTTCAATAATGTAATTCAAAAACTATTTCACTTAAAAATTGTCCAAGTCCTGATTTGCTAACAAAACTTCTTCATATTATGTTGATATAATTTTGGCTTTTTTTCCATTTTGGTGTACTTTTCAATTTTAATTCCCAAAATAGATAGAAAAAAATTTATTTACTAAAATGGGCAAATTTTGCCAGCTAGATAAGCATAATTTCAAACTGGTCAAAATAGAAGTGACATGCTGGCGATTTCAATTAATAACATTAATTAAAATCATTTCTATCTCTACAATCATTTTTTAATTATTTGATATTATGATTATTAGGTTTAACAATTAATAAAAAAAATTATTATATAATAATAATTAACAAATAATTTTTTAATTATTTAGCACTATGTTTGTTACTTTAACAATTAAAAAAAATTAATAATAATAATAAACAAAACTGTAGTAAAAAAAATTAAGACATACAAATTTATTTTAAATTAAAACAAAATAACATGATGATAATAATAATAAAAATAATTCATATAAATTTAATAATAATTATTATTATTTTTAAATTAAAATAAAATAACATAATAATAATATAATTAATAATAAGTGAATTTAATAATAATTATTATTTTTTAAATTAAATTTGATTGAAATTATTCTTATTATTATTTTTATTTAAATTAAATCCATATGAATTTAATTAAAATTATTCTTATTATTATTATCATTATGTTATTTTATTTTAATTTAAATAAATTTGTATCTCTTAACTATTCATGTTATAGTTTTGTTAATTATATAATAATAATAATTATTATTATTACTATTATTAATTATTATTATTATTATTATTAGTTATTTTGTTAATTGTTAAACTTAAGGATTATAGTATTAAATAATTAAAAAATAATTGAAGAGAGAGAAACAATTTTAATTAATGTCATTAATTGAAATCGTCAGCATGTCACTTTTATTTTGACTAGTTTGAAATTATGCCTATCTGACAGAATTTGTCAATTTTGGTAAATAATTTTTTTCTACCCAGTTTGGAAATTAAAATTGAAAAATATATCAAAATGGGAAAAAAACCTCCATATTTATAATTTAAAAAAGTACATAAATTTAAAAACAATACTATTTTCCTTAAAAAAACATCATTGATGCGGGTACTTTAAATCAAGAAAATTTATGAGAAAGAAATAGAACAGTGCAAATGATATTGTCAAAAACTTTTGATCTATAAAGATTTGCCCGTACAGTATTCATAATTTGGTAGTGTGAATTATAGATTGGTCGGTTCAAAAACGTTAAGGGCATATTAGTAGTTATAAGTTGCAAAAAGATGGAAGGAGTCAATCGATCTTTATCAAGATAAAAGAATGCTTGTTGTCTTCTTCATTATCTTTCTTTTTTATGTCACCGCTTTCGGAACGTGATCCCATTAACATCATTTGACCCGGCCGTTTAAAAAATTATGAAAACTAGAATAACTTATTCAAAATAAAGCCATTTATTTATTTAAAAAAAAAACAAAACAAGAGCTTAAATTACTTAAGAGAGATTTTACTTCTTTGTTGTGGAAATCAATTGACATTTTCTCTTTTTCATAATTCTCTTCCTAATTGGAGAAGTTATACAATCCTATGTGATTCACATGGGTGCGTTTAGCAGTAATATACAGTTTCACGTGGAGTGGGATTGGATATATATAATTTCTTATATAGGTTATTCTAGACATTCTATATTAGATATATATGGATTTAAAAAGTTGGAAATTTTCTATTTCAGATTACAACAAATATAAAAAGTAGATATACAATATATTTTGGTTTTTAAAACTAATGTTGTATATTGTATTCTTGATTAAATCGGCATAAATGACACTTTCTTACATTTCTTATTGACGAAAATTAATTTAGAAAATGACATACTACATCAATTCAACTCACAATCAATGTGTGGTATATCATTGCCAACAATCAATGTAAAATTTATTCCTTTTAAATGATAATAATAGTAAAATAATAGTTTGATTTATCCCAAATTTCACTTATAATTACATAAATTTGTAGAAACCAGGTAAAAAATATATATTCTTTTCAGCTAATCAATTCAAAATTTTTCTTAAATCATTTTTAAAGCAGCGCAAATGAGTAAATAATAAGACGTGGATGCATATCAATTATTCTAAAACGATGTTATTAAACTGCAAGAGAGATGAAATAAAGATTTATTCTCTAACTATATGAATTAGAGTCGAAAATGCAGAAAAATAAGTTAATAATGATTAAAACTAAAAAATTTATAGAAAATGACATTTTTTATTTTTTTTCACCTAGATTTTATTGTATTAATAAAAAATTATGATAATAATATTTTTGAGTTTTCTATATTTTTTTTCAACTTTTAAGTTATCAACATCAAATTCTTTTATTAGTTTTTTTTAATCAAGTAACTCTATATTTAGAATGAAAATGGTATATATACAAAATACTAATTTAAAATTCTAACTAACACTACTATAATTACTAAAAATTTAATAATTTACAAAATAAAACCATAGAATGAGTTACGAGAGTTACTAGATGTGACAAAAATTATTTAAAATATATTATTATTGTATTGAAAAGTATTAAATAAATTTTGAAATAATATTGTTACATTAATTACTACATTTGAAATATAAACTTTTTCTTAAATTTATAATTATAATTTACATTATGTAAAAATATAGTTTAACAATTGATTTTAGTATAATGATGACAAAAGTTTTATGTTAGGATCATTATATCAAAATTTATATAGTTAGTATATTACGACAATAACTGAGGAGCCATCCACTTGATAAAAACAACAAAAACCTGACAAATTTTTTTTGACAGAAGTAATAATATTATATATAAAAAGTTATCAGTTGACAATTTTGTATTATATATAAATTTACATAATAACTCGAAAAACTAAGAGTATTATAAAATTGATAACAAGGAATGAGAATTTATAGGAAGAAAGAAAGAAGAGCAAACTGATGAAGTGCAAAGTTAATTAATTAACAAAATATCGTTAAACATATCAAAGCATATAAGACCTTAATGAATTTGAAAGGATATCCCACACACTGAATAACAGTGTCATCATTATTTTTTTTAGCCTTTATACTTTTGCTCTTTTTGCATACGGTGTAGTCGCATGTTTTTCTTTTTCTTTTTAAATGACTTTAAAATTTATTTACTATAGTGATTTATCAATTAAAATGAATTTAAAAAATTGAATTTAACTGTTGACTGTTGTATATATTTTCATTATAAAAACTATTCTTCCGTTTGACTAATATTCAAATATCTTTAGTTTATGTTTTCTATATTTTAGTGTTATTCTTTAATTATAAAAAATTAATAAATAAAGTATTCACATAAATTTAAGAAAAATACTAAAGGATCTTCACTGATATTCATGGACAAATTTTTATGATTATTAAGAACTGTTTTCCAATTCAAGTTTTCACATATTCATTAAATGAGAGAATAAATTATGATTAAAAAAATATTAATTCTAATTTTTATATTATTCTTTTATTTTACTTTACGACTATCACTCACATAAAGATTTGAGTCACAAAGCGATTTGGAAAATTATATTAGAGCTGTCTTGACCAACAACTAGGTAGTATAACACTTTAAAACTATACAAAGTGTTAGTCCAAAGAATTATGATATATAGTTGTGTGATTAAGGTTTTTATGTGAGAGATTGTCTTAAAAAGAAGATATTATGGGTGTAAACTAGTACTTAATAATTATTAGAATGTGCCGAGACATACAATAGAGAAACTCATATAGTATAGAGTGTGGATCAACTTTTTCTGAATTGAGTTGGGAAAAAATTTAAGAGAAAAAAATTACGAAGAATAATAATGTAAAAAAGTAGATAATGTACTATAAAAATGGAAAGACGAAATATTAAAGAATTATATAATGTGTACTTGATATGGGGAAGTTGTAGATTTTTTATTACTGTTATATGGTTTACATATTAAAAGTTTTTAAAAGTTATATAGTAAATGAGTATGTTTTAATTACAAAATACGTTTTTGTAGTTTATGTAATATATTGTAAATTACCAATTACTTTTCTTTTTAATGTTATTAATGTATACAATGTGTTAAAATGGTAAATTAAAATCATATTTTTTTTTTATTTTCAGTAAATTAACTTAGTTGAATTTTATATAATTGTGTAATAGGTAATAAAGAAGTTATGAATAGAAATTATGAATGTGATTATTATATCATGTATTAGATCTAAATTATATTCCATTTCAGTATTATTGATGATTGAGAGCCGATATTAAAACATTTTAAATATCTTCAAAAAAGTGAGATTACTAATAAATTAATATTAATTAAGAAATTATAATTGATACTTAGATATTTTGATTTCATGTTTAGCCTTTGGCTTTTATTAACATTTATGATTAGTTTAATTATGTTTTAATACAAGTTTTGATATTCATTAGCCTAGTTTATTATTAAAATATCTTTTGTTGACAAACTGGCATGCTCCGTGAAGTATATGTACAATTTCAAGTTCAGAAAGACATACCATCGAAATATTAAAAAAAAACACATATATAATATTATTTGGGGATCATAAACAAATTAATATGTCCCCCAAATTTACTTTGTTCCAACTTATTTTTCATTGAATGTTACATTGTTGGTATTTATAACCATTGTATTTTTTTTTCTTATATATTACATTGACTAAAAATCGATGTAATTTTTTTTTTTTTTTTTATTTTTTTTTATTTTTAAAATTTTTATTTCTTTCCAATCTTTTTTTATTTATTAAAAAAAAAAAAAATAAATAAAAAAAAAAAAAAACCCATC
>Ga0099825_1003203_pt1 | contig 21834 bp, 11 predicted proteins | sample SiratroredBW_FD_76838 | JGI IMG/M metagenome (GOLD analysis project Ga0099825, IMG submission 76838) | Root nodule microbial communities of legume samples collected from California, USA - Siratro red BW | ecosystem: Host-associated > Plants > Roots > Nodule | place: USA: California | collected... | reverse complement strand
TAGGTTCTCTTATTCCTTTTTTACAATGGAATTAATAAAATAAAAATATTTTTTTGTACTTCTTTTATAAGAATTTTTTTATATTTGAACTCATAGGAGTTATCTTTCTATGTTAGAGCATCTTATGATCAAGACGTGATTACATTATATATCCTATTATCCGATAACTTTGACACACATCTTTCATTATATAGCTTTATTATGCTTCTTCATCATTCTAATATATGATATTCTCAGATAAATATACTATGATATTCTTATATTACTCTTATCCTTATATGTTAAGCTCTAATATTTCTTATGATATGCTTAAATATAATAACCATCTTTTTGTTGGTCAAATGTATTTTTCTTTTACTCTAACTTATGTTTGTACTATATTAATAAGGTTATTATCTATTCATAATTTTCTTACAATGCTCTAATAAATTATTAGAATACACAATATGTTTAACAAGAAAAATATTTTTTCTAAAATATGAAAATAAATTCATCGTCTTATTTGTAAAATGTTGTCTTTATTTCAAAAGAAACCAAGTAAATGAGACAAGAAATAGATATTGATATGCATGTTTTCCTCACACAACTAACATTGTTTGCTTAATGTAAAAAAAGGAAGATTTTTAAGATACAAACGAGTTTAATGTTAATTAGACACAAGTCTTAATCTTAGTCTTGCCAATAACAAACAAGACAATTTAGGTTTGTTAACATAAAGTACCTTATATGAAACAAATATAGGACAAAAGGTGAAGATGGTAACAAATGGTTTTTGTACAAAAGCAGAAAGATCACAAGATGGAAGTCATACTTCAAATACAAGACATAAGACTAGACGGGCTTATACAAGACGTAATGTTAGACATAGACTCACTACTATGAACAAAGCTCATATCACCAGCTCATGTGAAGTATGATAAATACAAGATGCATTAGCAAAACATTAAATGAAAACATCACAAGAAAAAAGGTCAATAAAAGACTAGAGTCTTAGAAGCACAAGACACATGTATGAAAACATTATTAGATGATATGTTACAAGACCAAAAGATTTTAATGACTATTAGATTTAGTTTTCAAGTGCTCAACATAAAACACATTTGTGAGATGTAATATCTTCTAATATCTATGAGTTTAGGGTTTAAGGTTGAAGGTGGTGTCATTCCTTTATGTGGGTTGGCTCAATTCTCATTGTTTGAGATCTCCCCAGTGTTTCCCCCTCGAATTTTCCCAACAAGTTGGAACATCCGTTTCGTGCTACCTAGTAATGTCCTTTTCAATGTTCACAAGATGACATGCATAGAGAGTGAATATGAGGGTGGTAACAAGTTCAACATTATTCTATTGCTACCGAATATCATTACTAGGTCAATTATGTAGAGTGTATTGTTTTGATATTGTCACAAAATAGATTCGAATGAAGAGACTACATGGAGAAGCTATGGAGCAAACGACATCACAAAGCTTACAAACGATTAGACAAATATAATAGTATAGTCCTTTCCACCAACAAATACATACACATATAGAGAGAGATTGCATTGAATTGTCAAGATTTTACACATGTACAAGACTAATATTTTTTTTATGTTACCCTTTTTGTAAGTATCCCAACCTAACTAATCACTCATGCCACACCTTCGAAGTATGGTGGAGATGTATACATTATTTTTAAATAAATAGTAAAATAATTGAATCTATAAGCTTAGCTTAGAAGATGATTTTGTCATTTTGAATGTCTAACTGAAGCCTACAATAATATGAATTTTAAATAATAAAAAGCATTCAAATTTTCTCAAACAAGTACATAAAAATCTGAGGACAAAATTCGGGACACGTTACCAAACAATAACTTTCTTTGAGTAATTGTGTTCGTAGTTTCCTACCATCTAGTGGTTATGGTTTAATCCCTATGGATAGTACCGATAATATTTAGAGAAAATTATACATGTGTTGAATTTGAATCCCACAACAAAGAAAAGGGGTATTTGTAAATGTTTCGAGAATGAAACAAGTAATGGATCTTAGATTGTAGAATGCATTTAACCTACACGCTGATGGGGTTACTTATATACATTGTCATTCTAGTAGGAGAGTTACGTTGTGTTTGTTTGTGTGGTTCATTGTTCATGACGAAAAAAAAAACATGAAAGTGTGTTTGGATTCAGTGATTTGGAATGATTTACGGGTACAAAAATGCGGGAGAAGCTCACATGCTCACCCGTGTAAGGTTATAAAAAAAGTATGATCACATGTTTTTCGTAATCTTATGCACACGTCCTTAAGTATGAGAAGACTTACTTTCACTAGATAAGATCGACAAGCACAATGTAAAAAATGGATAAAATTTTGTAGCAATTCTATATGTTGTTTTAGGACTCTTGATTTCGATAAACTCGTAGCCCTGTTTGATAAAGCTATAAATGAATGGTAGAATTCACTTACCGATGATGTTTGGGATAACTTAAAAAGACTAGAACGTGGACACTCGTATAATGAGGGACCAAACTCTGTTTCCACAAGTAAACATCATCCAAGATTGAAATGGGTTGGTTTTAAGCATCATTTGTAACCATGGAATGACAAAGATATGAATAGCAACAATGGTTAGACGTTGATCCTCTGGTGTGTGGTAGTAATCAAGAAATTGTTCTGCTTTAAAGATTGATTGTAAGACCTCACTACCATTGAAGTGAGGAAAGTCTAGCTTAACTCTTCTGGCCTGAAATGGTTGGTTGTATATCGCTTCTTTGCCTGAGCTCAAACTACCATGATTTTGTTTTTTGTACAAATCTGCAATCGCGAGCTCTAGTCCTGCAAGTTGTTTTGCTGTATTTTCTTCTCTTTTCTCGCCATCCACACAGACTTGTTCAACTACTACCAACATTTTCTTCATATCATTTTGGAGTTCCTTAAGGCATGTGTTTTTTGCCATTGTCTTAGTAAAAGCACTGTAAAGAACGTAAATGGATGTACAAGCACCAATGTAATATTAGAGGAAATATCACAGTAGAAAAATATAAGGTGTGACAAAACAATGCTCTCTATTTGTATTAACCACCAAATTATTCTCTATGACCTAGAGAGAATCATAACCTACATGGCATTCTAGAACTTTAAGAGACAAGAGAGATAAAGAGAGAATTCAATCCAGATAGAGAAAAAGTTACACACATTACCCCCTTTTTCTCTCGGTCTCCACTATCCTTAAATTGCTTAGTCATCCTGTTTGCAGTTGGGTATTCTCTCATCCTATTTGCAGTTGGGTATTCTCTCTCTTGTTACCTGTACCATATATCCTTTATCTCTAATCAACTTTGATTCTTCCTCTATACTACTTGATACTTCCGATATTCTTTTTTTTATTGATTCTCTTATAAAATATTTCTTACTAAAATAACATTAATGTAAAAAGATGAAATATATAATATTTAATATGCATCAAGGAAAAGTCAGCTATGATTGAAAAAGTTTAAAATAAATAATAAAAACCAATGGTTAAGAAGTCAGCTATGATTGAAAAAGTTTAAAATAAATAATAAAAACCAATGGTTAAGAAGTAAAGGACAACTTTACAAGAATTGAGCAAAAGGGTCCAAAAACAAAATCTCATTCCTAAAAAAAGAAAATAACTAGCTAGGGGTTAAACCCTACAAAGGTTGGGTTAAACCCTAAGGGGGGGCTTAGGTAGGGTAAATATGTTGACCCTTTCTCAAGTCCTAGTTGGACCCGAAATTGTCTTTCAATTTCAATTATTTTTGTTTACGTGGAAAGCCACTCACGTGTGCACGTGTGCACATGTGCAAGTATACATTTTAGAGAGAGAAATGGATAGATAGAGAGATGCCCAATTGCCATTATTAAACAAAAATAATAATTTGATGGTGGAAGGGAGAAGTTAGAAGGAAAAGGTACTCAATTTCTGGCAGGAAAAAAGAAAAAAGCACTAGAGAACAAAATAGAGGCCCTCGTGCAAACTTGATGTCTCAATGTACATCACAAAATTTGGTTTAATCATAAATAAATGGGAAGAGAATAAGCAAAAGGAAAATGGTATATGCTACATGCGTGCGTGTGGGTAGACATTCTTCTCTCTTTTGCATCCATTGTTATATGGCACTCTCTTTCTCTCTCCAAACCAATTATTACACACTTTTTCTTGAACCCTAACGTGCGCTATGAATCCTATCTGTAGTTCCGAGAATCATTTTCATGATCCACCAATGAATTCCTATCATATGCAGAGAGAGATCTTCATATCTTTCTTTTAAATAATTTGCTTTCGGAATTTAATATTATTTTTCATAAGGGTGTTTATTTCTTTCACTCCTTGTTTTTTTTTTTCATTTTCTTTTAGGGTTTGTTTACCATGATTGGTCCGACAGTACCCAACTCTATTATTTGATCTTTAATTAATGTGATCCAGAAAATGGTCCCTGTTATGCCATTTGTCTCTTCACCCCCTGTCCTCAAGTTTGCTATGAGATCCCTAAATCCATTAGTTTATTGCAATGTTCATTTCAGATTTGGAAAGAATAAAAAAGTTAACATTCAAAGTAAGAATTTCGTCCTGTGAAAAACTATTCAATGGTCTGAAAAAAACTTCGAATCATAAATGAATGACAATGAATGTGTCTTTAATTGATAACCCTCTTGATATTTTCAATAAATACATAATATATATAATTATTGTTTAACAAATTGTTTAATTTAGTATTTAGGAAGGTAAAAATTTATTTGAAAAATTGATTCTCTAGAGTGGTCCTGACCCATTTCGAATTAATTGGATATCAATGTAACGTCTGCAACTCCTACAGTTTTCGACCCAAAAAACCTTTTTAGTTTACCAATTATGTTTAGGTAATTAAGGGAAGAATTTGTTTTCGTACGACTTTAAATAAATTAGTTTTCATAAATGATGTCAGTAGTTTTGCAAAAAGAAAAACAAACTTAGGTTTTCATCCTAAGTCCATTGTCTTATTATTAGAAGTAATATTTTTTAACTTTCCACTTTTTAAGCACCATCAATCTCTTCTTTTATTTATCTTTTTCTTCCTCCACAATCATACATACCAGTATTGAATAATAGTATTTGGAGTGTGTAAAAATGATTATTGAATTATGAAAATTTGAACAGTGGTAGTTTGAAATGAGTGATGGTAATTAGGGCATTATAGAATGGTAACTTCACTTGAAAACAAGGGCTGCATTTTGTTGTATGATGTCAAATCTCTATCTACGGATCTGCCTGTGGATTCACACTTTTCTTCTTTGTCACCATCCGATCTACCTTTTGTGCCACTTGATGACAAGTCCTCTCCCTTGAAGCAAAGTCAAAAAACAAAATGAAGGAAGAGAAGATAATATACAGAAATCAGTCACACTCCAAACTCATGTCTCATTAATATCACAAAACATGCTGATGAGACCTATGATCATCACATACACACACACCAACCCAGAAGCTGTACGGATGTGGCCCTTCAAAACTCAATTCTGTGGTGCACTGCAAGTGTGTTCATACTTCATATACATTAAACTCTAGCTAGAGGATGTTGATGAGTGAATAATCTCCACCTTGACTAAAATACACAACAAACAAGCAAACAAACAAATGCATATAAAGAGAAAATTGTAAAAGATAATAAAGTTTTTCTGGTGCTACAGTGGTGGATTTTACTGCATCGTGTTTGTTTGATTGCGATTGAACTGTGCTGGATATATAGTGAAGATTGATTCAAAAGTATTTTTAAGAAATTAATTAAGAAGGAGATGAAAAAAGAAATTAATTAAGAAAATGATTATGCTGAGATGAAAATGACAGTTTTGATAGCAGTATGGCAGGGGAAGGGCACTCATCCCATCTAGATCGGATGACTATGATTGGCCACCACCCTTTTGTATGGTTAGTGTCCAATCGTACGTTCATGCACACGGCCGAGATATGAATATCTTTAATTAGCTTTAATCTTTTATGGTAATGTTTCTCATTTTTAGGATGTTAAAAATTTTATGGTAATGTTTATATTTTACTAATGTCTTAATATAGGAGAAGATGAGTGGGTGTAAATAAATGATGATATATATATACATATAAGGTGAGATCTGTTTATTTTAGAAGTTAAATATAAGATTAAGAAGGGAGTAACTTCTTTGTTTACCTTATTCTAGAAATTTAAAACACTTCTTTAGTTCAATATTTTGAATGGAGAGTATTAATTAATAAAGTGTCGATTTAGGATAGTTTAAAAAAATAGTAGTGAGAAATAAAGCATGTGTAATGTGTGTTTTAAGTGACAAATTTGATAATCACATTTTTTTTTTCTACATAACTGCTAGATACATTTGGAGTTTATATGATATGTGGTCTGGGATAACATTGGTATACCATAATATTGCATCAATACACTTTTATCAATTTGTCCATTTAGGTTTAAGCAAAGTAGATAATATATACAATCTGAAAATATATGTTGATGACAATTATTCAGAGTATTTGGAAGTATAAGAATAATAACATTATTAAACTCTATTATAGATGTTGAGGGAGTCATCTCTTTAGCATAAATAGGCGCATGAGTTTATATCACTCTAATAAATATCAACATGTAACATTAATATTCAAATTGAGTACAAGAAATTTGCATTGACAATGATGAAAAACAGGCTACTAGGGACATCATATGAAACTCATTGCCAAATGAAGGGAAGAACTGTGGTTAAATTTATTTGACATGGAAAGTAAAACAAGCTTTCTTCATTCATGGAATGTATAATTTTGATTTTGTCAAATAGACATTAGCTATAACTATTGTTTCGTGTTCATCATACCTCACTAATAAGATTATTTAAAGACATTTTGTGTTTGTATATATATTTTTTAAGGGTAGGAACAATCTAATTATTTTCATTAATATTTTTTTTTATAAAAAAGCATATTACTACTAATAAAGGGTTGTTTCAAAGAGAATATACGCTTGTTTGAACAAATCTTGCTTTCGATGTAACTTTCAGCGATTATAAGCAAAAACACGTTTTTACATAAGCTTATCTTTGAGGAGGTGTTTGCTGCTTTAAATTAAGTTGGTTAACTTTGTTTTTAATAAAGTTAATTTTGAATTCTTGAAAACAATTCCGGAGTTTGTCCATAGTATGGTAGGTAATTTACACAAATCCTCTTGTCAATTTACGTGAAAAAATAAATTTAAATATATTTTTATTTCTTAATCCCGTAAAATAACGAATTTTTGTTTTAGTTTATATAACTTTTTACATTTCATCTCTGATAAAATTCAAAATCAATAAGTAATTAACACATAAGTATCACATAAAATATTCACTCGTGTTTCGACTTTCATGTTCTTCTGTACCTATATTTTTTAATTAAAAAGTGATAAGTGATTAAAAAGATACTTTTCCTCTTTATTAAATTTCTTTCTGAAACTATTTAATTAAAAAGACTAGGGACAAAATAACAGAGATAGGTGATTTGGTTTTAAATGAACTCGTGACATGAAAGTAACACGATTTTCTGAATTTGTAATGCAACAAATTGGAAGAAAGAGGATGAATCCTGCAAATTCAAACTGCACTGTACTGAAAAGTTTCACAAAGTAGCAAAAATCCAAAGATTCATCAATTGTATTAATTCCAGTGATGTGATTAAATACTTATCTTTTTTGCTGCAAAGCTGAACTATCTAGTCGTGTTAAATGGACACGTACCTTATTATTATAAAATTGGTAAGAAACATACTTTCCACTGTCCTTTATCTTATTATCTCATAAAACTCCAAAACTTCAACTCTCACAATTCACTCGTTATTTTCCCCTTCCCTTGTGTGATTCTAACAATTTTGTAAATTCAAAAAAATAAAATAAAATCAAAAGCGAGCCAATTCTGTAAAAGAACTCCATCTTCTTCAATAATAGAAAACATTACTACAAGAAAGTATTAAATTAATTTTTAAATATGTTAATATCCATCAAACTCTAAAACTTTTAGAATTGACATAGGTGATTCTAAATCCTTGCAAAAACTTAATTTTTTTAATTTAAGAAATATAAAATTGTTAAAATAATTTAATTTAATTATTAATAAAATATTTTAGTCCATTTTAAAACTGAAGATAACTACTTTTTTATAAATATATATATATTAATATTAAATTAGTGTCATTTTAATTAATTTATATATTTTATTTAATATTAGGCTTGAATAATTAGTTAATTTTAAGATAATGACTATTTTAAGTTACTTTTAATTAGTAAAATGTTAGTGTTAGACTAACTATAACTAAACCGATGGTAATTAAAATAAATATCTTAATTATATTTATTTTTAGTATTTATATTTTCTAAATAAATATCGACTTAAGATATATTAATTTTATTTATTTTATTATTTGTTTAAGTTGATTTGGATTTCGTCTATCACTAGTATAGTATATTTTTAATAGTCACTGTCAATTTATGTTATGAATTTAAAATCCTTTTTTCATAATAAATAAAAATTGTAAATTATTTTTAATTTAATGAATTAGATTTAAAGATAATAAATGTCTTTACTTATAATTTTCATCTTCATTTATAATATGTTTATTTTCTTTATCTATATATCTACACTTATCTTTTTTACTGATAGTCACATTCTTTATGTACATGCATCTCTTTCATTGACACTTATTACTTTATCTCAGATCATTCATATTCATCTTTTTCATTTATACTTATTTTTTTTTTCTTATATGTATTGAGATAGAGGCCTTATTCAATATTTTTTTTTTAAATTAGTGTTATTAACATCGGTCAAACCAACACAGATTAAATTAATATTAAAAATAAATTTTATTAAGTAATTAGCATAAGAGATGCTAATATGTTTTTATTTTAAAATTTATTTCATTTAGCATCAGTTTGACCACTCTAAATTACTTTAATTCAATTTTAAAATTAGTTATGAATCAGTCTACTTAGAATCGGTTTTCAAATATTGACACTAATAAATTATTATATATGATTTTTTTAGAGCAAAGTAGATACGTGTAATGTAAATTTGACATTATTGACTAATTAGCATAGACTTTTGATCCACGTTAAATATTTATTATTGTACAGTGATAATATTTTGTAACACATCTTATGTATACTTATTTATATTAATTTGGTATTAAGTATGAATAAATGTATTTTAATAAGTATAAGGAGAATTTAATATAAATAAAAAATAAATATTTTATTATTTTATGTTATAAAATTATATATGTGTATGTCTGTCTATTTGTGTGTGTATCTGTGTGTCTGTGTAAACAAAAGATTTCATTTTTTATTTGTGTGTTGATAGTTTATGTTGAAAAATATTGTATTGGAGAATCAAATTGGACTAAAATAGGTAAATCTTGATATACATAATAAAAGGTTTTGAAATGTAAAATTTTTAAGTTTTAATTTAATTTGAAAGAAAACATGTTTTAGTGTTTAAATATTGCTCAAACAAGATATTGGTCACTCAACATTTAAGTGGTGACATTTAATACTTAGTTACTTAAACAAACATATGTGACTCAAGGGATGATGTTCAATGTTCAAGTCCTAGAATAAGAGTTTGAGTGAGAAAAAAAAAGAGTATATAAACTCTCTCTCTCTGCTTATCATGTATATCATTTTAATTTTGGAATAACACTTAACATTGGACCTCATTACTCATTGAGTAGAGTCAATATTGATTATCTCTTCTAAAATAATATTGGTCAATTGAGGGATTTTTTATCAAGTGATATTCTTGTATGTTAAATTTTCATATTTGATATATTTGAAGAGTTTAAAAAGGAAGTGATATGAGTTATTGGAAAGGGAGTGATGTATAATAAATTGTGATAAATTTGAATTGAATAATATATGGAATTGTTACTAAAAACAATAAATATATATTTATTATATTGTAATGAAATAATATTGATATATGAATGGATAATTAAGGGAATAATGATGAGAATAAAAATGTGAGAAAAATATTACCAAGAAAGTAATAATATAGTCAAATCTTAAATACTTAGGTATTAAGTATTGTTACCATTTTTAAGTCGTTTATTAAAACAAGAAAAAAAGTATAGTATGTATTTTCCTCAATGTGAAAACTAAAATGTTATATGATATAATTTTCTTATAACCAAAGTAAGTATGATCACCATAATAAATATAAGAAATGAGATAATAGAATGTAATTATTTATAAGTGAAAATAATTAATGGAATAGTGTTTTAATTTTATATGTATATTTGATTATATCTAAATCTTAAGTTAGTTTAACTGAATATTATTTAATTTAAAAAATATAAAAGTGTTCATAAGTTATATTAACACTATACTAGTTCTCTAATAAATATTATTCGACAAAGCTAATAAATAAAGGTGCAGAACGAGACTATTACAATAAGTGGGTGAATACATATATAAAATATTGTAATAAATTATTTTTTTATCTTTTGCTGTTGTAAAATTTTATATTAGACAATAGTATTTTATAAATTTATATTTTAATACGTACAACAATATAACTTTTTGATATAAAATATCTCCTTAAAAAACGTAAATTAAACTTCATAATTTTGTAAACAATTACTCTAATTTCACAAATTAAAACATTTTTACTTATACGAAAAAAAAGTGTTTTTAAATAGAATATACCAACACAACTACAATAAATATTTGTAGAACACATTAAAAAATTAAAGAAATTACCCCCTCATAAATCAAGAAAATTTGACTACACATTAATTTACTAGTAAAAGATTTTGTGTAAACACCATGTTTCTTTTTATATAATAGTTTGCAGTTTAACAAAATGAAGTAAATTTTAGTAAAAACACTCTAATAATTTAATCATTTATATAAAAAGAATTGCACATAAAAAATAAAAAATCTAAAATTTTTGGGTGGCCATGAATTAGGTTTAAATTTAATCCTGTAAGAAAATGAAAAGCATAGGAAAGATGCATGAAAAAGGGAATAAAATTGTTGCATGGACATGATTGAGATTTATCTATGTTGTGTAAAAGTTCACTATGGAAGACCATAAGAGTGAAACTGTGGCAAAAGTGAATGCAGAGAGTGGGAAATAGTATATGACAGAGGTTGAAAATGAAACAAAAAGTGAGTTTTTAGGATTGAAAGTATTTAGGAGTTGGAAGGGAAGGAAACCCCCTTTGCCCTTCTCTCCACACATATTCACATGGTAACACAAGAAGAGTGTCTTGTAGTGGGATTATGTATTTCCATGACCAGATCTTATTGACAGACATGTGAAGAACTGGGGCTGGCTATGACCACCTTTTCCTTTAGGTCCAATGGGGTGCTATGCATGTGCCTTTTTCTATAAACTATTTCCACTTTTTCCCCTTCTACCTTCAACATAAACTACACAAATTTCTTTTAGTCCATTATTTTTAAGTGTATCAGAGTATTTCTTGGTCATAGATTAATTCTCCAAATACCCTTTTCAATAGATTTCTGTACTATTATTTAAGCAAATTTGAGATGAGAATATTTATCAATCATTTGTCACATGGGTGGATAATCATGTATTTGAATTTAAATTACATGTTCCTTAAAATTCCCTACTTTCCTCGATAAACTCTACACTTAATACCAAAGGACTGAACCCATTTAACCACAATCAATTATAAAGGCCACAAACAAACATTTCCAGCTTAAAATCTCGAAGGGCTAAATGGGGTGTAAATATTTTATCCATAGATCATTGAAGACTGCATATGTCTCTCGTATTTAAGTTGCTCACCTCCCCAAAATCCTCATAAAAGGCATCCCCACTTTTTTTTTATGTAATTTCTTAATTCAAATTTCATGTTAATACAAATATCCTCGGTGAAAAAAATTATACTGTCAAAAAAAGTTGTCTTTTTTTTCATAATTATTATGTTATTATTGTATAGTTTAGTCTAACAAATGTGTATGTCATTTATTTTTGAAATTTGTGTTATGGTTATTGTTGGAATAGGAGATGCTACAATACAAGGTTATAGAGTGCGGGTTTTTTTGTCTTTATGGTTAATTCTTATTCTTATATGAAATGGTAGCACAAGGTGAAGGGCATATATATATGTGTGTTTATGTGCACTCTTTCGGTGACTAGAACAGAAGAGGTTGTACCTTCTTTTTGAAGTCTCTTTTGGGGTTGGAGTGGGAGCACCAATGGCTGTGTTCATGGCAATTGTAGGTGTAGTGGTGGTGCTCTGTTTTTGCTCTGCTCTCTTGAGGTGGAATGAAGTAAGGTACAGGAAGAAAGGGTTGCCTCCTGGCACAATGGGTAGGCCAGTTTTTGGGGAGACAACTGAGTTTCTCAAGCAGGGTCCAAACTTCATGAAAAACCAGAGAGCAAGGTAACTAACTAACTACAGTAACTAACTGCATCATCACATGGTTTTCTTTTCCTCATATTTATAGGTGTATGAGTATGTGTGCAGGGAGTCTTCATCATGTTCACTTGCATAAGTGGGAAAAAAAAGTTGCTTTGGCAACACTTTACAACAGCCTTTGCTTCTGTTGTTAGTTTCATGTTCTTTCAAAGTTCCATGTTTGAAGGCTGTTTAGCTTTTAACTCCACCCCTTGCATGCCCCTCTTGTTGTGGTTAATTTGTTGGGTAGGTACTACTAGGCCTAGCATATTGATTCAAGAGTTATTGAGCACAAAACCAATGAAAAGTTGTGTTTGGGGGTGGAGAAAGAAGGGAATTGGAAATGGAGATCAAGGGGAATGAGCTAATAGAGTTTGGTTTAATGGTACTTTTGTGTGTCCCTAAAGAATTATTTATGGCTTGCACACATCATCATGATGCTGCCTATTTGACAAATCTGTTTTTCTTACTTAAATGGTGGTTTCTTAAATTAGTTAAACCGGGTGTGAGGTAAGCACTGTTCATGCATGTACTTTTACCTCATTAGTAATGATTGTTAACTTTTATTTTACCTTTTGTCAAAATGGCAGGTATGGCAGTTTTTTCAAATCCCACATACTTGGTTGTCCTACCATTGTGTCCATGGATCCAGAGCTTAATAGATACATCCTAATGAATGAGGCAAAAGGTCTTGTTCCTGGATACCCTCAATCCATGTTAGATATCTTAGGCAAATGTAACATTGCAGCTGTTCATGGCTCCACCCACAAGTACATGAGAGGAGCACTCCTTTCCATCATTAGCCCCACCTTGATCAGAGATCAGATTTTACCAAAAATTGATGAGTTCATGAGAGCCCACCTTAGCAACTGGGATGACAAAGTCATCAACATTCAAGAGAAAACCAAGGAGGTTTGTGTTACTAATTCATCAATCAAAACTTACATCACACTTCAACTTCCTAAACATAACTTTCTTCCAAATTCTCAAACTTTTGAAACAGATGGCCTTCCTCTCATCTCTCAAGCAGATTGCTGGCAGAGAATCTGTCTCATTATCTGACTCATTCATGACAGAGTTCTTTAAGCTTGTTCTAGGAACCATTTCTCTCCCTATTAACCTTCCTGGCACAAATTACCACCGTGGATTTCAGGTGTGATCACTGATCTTTTCCCATCTTAGTTTGCATGATTTATGACACTTTATCTGTTTGACATAGGCTTATTTAATTCAATGCTTCTTGCAGGCAAGGAAGACTATGGTGAACGTTTTGAGGAAGCTGCTAGAGGAAAGAAGAGCATCCAATGAAACCTACCATGACATGCTTGGTTGCTTGATGGCAAGAGATGAAAATAGATACAAACTAAGTGATGAAGAAATCATTGATCTGGTGATAACGGTGATATATTCTGGCTATGAAACTGTTTCAACTACATCAATGATGGCAGTGAAGTACCTCCATGACCATCCCAAAGCTCTTGAAGAACTGAGAGTGAGTGAAAAACTCTATTTGTCCTTAGGTATCATGAACAGTCACCCTTGTGATTTCTCATGTTTCTGTGCTGACTATGTCATGTGTGGAATATTTGTTGCAGAAAGAGCATTTGACCATAAGAGAGAGGAAAAAGCCTGATGAGGCAATTGACTGGAATGACCTCAAGTCAATGAGTTTTACTCGTGCGGTAAGAACTGTGTGCCATTTCTGTCTGTCACATTATGTGGTTGTTTTTCTAAGTAACCACAGTTAGTGTCTGATAGTGGTTTGAACTGAATTACCTATAAGAAAAAGATACACGTGAGAGAAAAAGAAAGTAGTTGTTTTTCTAATGATTGCCAAGAAGATTTGATCAAGCTTTTGTACATTTTGCAGGTGATTTTTGAGACCTCTAGATTGGCCACTATAGTTAATGGGGTCCTAAGGAAAACCACTCAAGACATGGAACTAAACGGTGGGTTTCATTAGGTGCTATAATAACTTTTTGTTGTATTTTTGGGCTCAAGAAGCTGTTTTTTGACTTTAAGAGCTTCTTTTGGTCACTTCTACAGCATCAATGATTCAATATGAATATAAAATATGTAAAATTGTAACTTCCAAGATAAATTTATCCTAGGTAGTAATGATACATACACTCAAACACCTGGCAATTAGGCCATCAATTCAACAACCACACAAAGACAATTCCACTATAAAACAAGTTTTCCAGATAAGGCCCAACTTTCTTTTGCCTCTTAGCATTAAATTAAATGCGTTAGCAGAAGGAAAGGATAAAAAGAGTAAGAATGAATGAAAGGGTAGGGTGCCCTCAACGAGTTGTGAACCAGCACACAAGTATTCCACTGTTTACCATAAATGTCAGCAGCACCTTCTTGTTGCAATTAACAATGTTACTAATCCACATTGTTGTTTTCAGGCTATTTGATTCCCAAAGGATGGAGAATATATGTGTATACAAGAGAGATCAACTATGACCCTTTTCTATATCCTGATCCTCTCACTTTCAACCCATGGAGATGGCTGGTTAGTCTAACAAAACAACCTTTTTCCTTTTGTTCTTTTCTGTGTCACAAGTTTTTCTTGGTCTACTATATCAGATACTTTTCACACTACATATATTGTGACTTTTACTATCTTATAGGTTCTTAACATAAAATCAAAATTAGTATATGATTATGATTATCACCCTCTTGATAATAATAACCTTCAATTGCCAATTGCAGGATAAGAGTCTAGAATCGAAAAACTACTTCTTGATATTTGGAGGAGGCACCAGACTTTGTCCAGGAAAAGAGTTGGGAATAACAGAAATTTCCACTTTCTTACACTACTTTGTAACCAGATACAGGTATATACTAAAAACTTTACATTCTTAATCAATCAAACCTCATGATAGTGCACCAAAATCAGTTTACATTATTAATCAATCATGACAGTTACTGTAAAAAGTGAAACTGTGATTGTATAATAGTATAAAGTTCCTTAATACTACTTTATTCAATTAAATATTTGGTTGGCACAAAGAACTGCTAAAATTTTGAAAAGAACTATTGTTTACACTAACTGCTTTTGACTGATTTTGATTCTCTAAATGCCTCACATACATCTAGACAAATTATTATTATTATTATCCATCATCAAGCATTGATTTGTCTGGTTTGAAATTTTAAACTAGTTTTAAGCTGTTTTCTGACATCTTGTTACATATTTAATGATGATTGCAGGTGGGAAGAAGTGGGAGGGGATAAACTAATGAAATTTCCTAGAGTTCAGGCACCTAATGGACTGCACATAAGGGTGACATCTTACTAACTAGGCAGTGACTGTATGTACAGTAATGAGATGAGATGTAGCAGCAGATGGTAGGGTATGTGGATGACAATCATCTAACAAATAATACAAAAAATGCAAGAAATTAAATTTTCTTCTTCACATATTCCATTCCTTTTTCACTCATTATAAGTTTTTCTCATTTTGGGCAATTCCATTTATGCTCTATTCTCCATTATCAAAATAAATGGGACTAAGTGTTAGTTTAACATGTGGGAGTACCACATCGAAAGAAAATTCCTAATCCATTATTGGGACATGAGTCAAGTGGGCCATCTCATTGGGCTGCTACTTCATTGGCCCATTTTGAATTTTGTTAACTTCAACCTCATTCAATTAATAAATTTGTTAAAAGACTTCATTATATGTTTTTTACTAACTAATTCTAGTTTTTCATTTTCAAATTTATTAAATATTTTATTTACTTGCATTAAAAAAATACATTTTTAGTTCCTAAGTACGAAATTCGAGGAACTAGAATATTCTTTTGGTAACTTCCTTGGTTTTTAAATAGTAAATTTGAGAGACTAAAATTGTATTCTTTTTTTCAAATTTGAGAGGTTTAAAGAATTTTTGAAAATGAATATTTCAAGAATTGAAACTTCAATTAAGACTTTTTAAAATAATAAATCATTTAAAAATTAAGACAACCGACAAGCCCAACCCATTATAAACAATATTTTCGATTCAATTTATATTTTTTGTTGGTAGGCCTAATGAACTGAACTATGTGATTCAACCCATTGTTAAGTCGCACACTCACACTCGAATAAAATAAAATAAAGGTACCAAATCTTCGTAAACTACTCAGTGTTCCTTTAGATGCTGTTATTTATTTAACTAAATTTAAAGTTTCGCATATAATAAAAAAATATCAAATGATAATATATTATTAAAAAATGTCAGTTCTAATAAGAGAACAATATAATCTAAATGTCAGTTCTAATAAGATAACAATATAATCTATGTTATGTCCTTTTACGTACTAAAGAATAATTTCGTGTAAAACTTATAAATAAAATCATTTCTACGCGCTCATTTTAATTATATTTAATAATTCAAAATTTATCTTACTAAAATTTTAACTACATCTAACTGGATATAGAATATTAGCCCCGCAGGCCGAACGATTTTGGGCTGTAATTTACAAGCCCATGTTAGTCTAGTTCATGGAATTTGCAATAAGATAAATTTCAATTTATTAGAGATACTATTTACACTCCACTTTCTTACTTATGCATTCACTCTTCTTCTTTTTCTCTAAATTATCCTTAATTATACTAATCTTTCTAGTCGAACCTCGTTTCAAAAGATAATCCACCTTTTCTTCACTAAAAAATGTCAAACACATTAATCACGTACATGTCCATCATTTTACTTGCGGAAATTTTTTTCCACAAATTCTAGGAGAGAAACAAAAAATCGGAATGAGTTTTCTTATAAGATACAATTAGTTTAGGCACAAATTAAATTGTAAATTTTAAAATGATTATATGAAGAAAATTAAAAAATTAATTTATCCATAAGTTAATTTTAACTTCTAAAATAGTTATAGGAGAAAAAAATGAAGTTTTTATTTATAAGCTAAACTTAGTTTATATAAAAATAAAAAAATTGAAAAAGTTGTTGAAGAAAACTTGTACAAATTATCTTATACATGAACTAATTTAGTTTATAGAGAATTTTATTTTCTCAACTAAAAATATTTATTGAGAAACGGTATAATCGTGTAATATATTTTTCTACAAATTATTTGAAAATAGCACATTCATGGACTTGGGCTTGAATGTTCATTTAATATCAGGTAAGGGGATGAACTTGTATTAGTGATGGGTTTGAACTCATATTTGAGTTGTCTTTTCGTAAGATGTTTGGGTATAGAAGAACTTAATCTCTTCCTAAATCTTTCATGAAATGTAAAACACATTAAATAACCTGTGAAAACATTAATTTGGAATTTGAGTAGAGTATCACTAAACAGAAGAAAATTTTATTGCTCCCATTCAATGTTTGCTGGATTCACGACTTGAGACAAACAGTACCTATTGTGAAGGAGGAAGAAATGGTCGAGGGTAATTTGTAAGACAAGAAGAAGAGGAGTGTAAATAGCAAAATAGTTGAAGATAATTGGTAAGACAAGAAGAAGGGGAGTGTAAATAGCAAATCCCACGATTTATAATGCTATGTGCTTTAGTGGTTTTTTTTTTTTTTAAATAACGCACATTTGTTTTGAATTTAAGAAAATAGATAAATTTTAAAAATTATAAATATGGATAAGTAGTGTTTTCAAACACAACTTTAAAAATGAATAAGTCGTATTTCAAAACACAACTTTGGATTGAAAATAATAATAATAATAATAATTTTGAAAAATATATTCAATTATAATAATTCAAATTTGCAATTTTATTAGATATGGAATCGGGCTTTTCATCAATTACATGAAAAACTTAAGCTTAAGTAGATTTGTAACACCAATTTCAATTATTAATTGCTTTATTTTTTCTTAAAATAATTATCAAAACAGAACATAATAAATCTTGGTCAAATTGCTGAACTTCTCTAACATTCATTGATCGTCTGCTTTAAACTGTTTTTTTATTAAAAAAAGTAATAAAAATTGCAAAAGTGGTACTTGGGCATAGCCATGGCTACACTAGCTAGCCACAATATTTTTATCACTTCAATTTCTTCTCTTTGAAGCCTCATTCACAATCTTCAACACTTCAAAAAAAGGGTTGGTCATGTGTGGTTTTATTTATCATTCTTTTGCTGAATTATAATGTGTAATTAATGTCACCAAATCTTGAAGTTACTTTCAGTAGGTATCAAGTTTTGCTTTAAAAAAAATTATAAATTCAATTAGTAAAAAAAAGAGTATAAATTTAATTTGTATGCACTTTCAACCAGTATCTGTGGGAATAGATTTATTCGTTATGCATTTTCAATCAATTTTATATATAAATTAGATTCATTATTTAAAATTAGAATTTTAGAATTTAGAATTATAAATTATGAGACAGACTAACATCTTATCATTATCGCCTAATATGTCATGTGATATTTTTTTTCCTCTTCTAAAGGTACACACATTTCCTTCCCCAATTTCAGAGTTGTATTTATTATAACCAGAAAATAAAATTTAGGCCATGCTGCCTTATTAATGGTAAACAATAAATTTTGAGAAATTGAAATTAAATAATAGAGTAATATTTAAATAGTGTTTCTTTTTGTTTGACTTAAGTATCTTCAAATGAAGTTAAAGTCTTTAAGAGGTGCCAACTATAAGACATTACTTAATTCTCACATTCCCCTTCTCATATTGCGTTTCTTAGAAATCAAAGTTTCAATGCAAGATCCACTTAATGATGCTAAGATCCTTCGTTGGCTCACAGTGCTTGTAAGAAAATTATAAAATAAAAATTTTGATATTTTAAAGTTTGGTTTCGTTAATAAATAAGTAAAATAAAAATAATGCACGTTTGTTGAAAAATAATGTTTTCTTTTGGTAGCATAATAGAAGAAATGAAAAAAAAATTATAATATTTGTCTTTAATTTTTTATAAATAAATAATAAACGACTAAAAAAATAAAAAAATGATAAGAATTGAAATAAAAATAAATGGTTTGTTCAAAAGTCTTTTGATCAAACTTTATAAGTGAATTTCTAGGTCTCAATTATAACTAAATTTGTCAATTGGACCTAACTTATATAGTTAATGTGAACTATGGTAAAAATAGTCTATAAGATTTAATGTAGATCTAATAACTAGATTATTCATATTTATACTTCTACATTTTAAGAATTTTTTCCACCGAACATTAATAACTTGTCTCGATATTTTTCAGTTGAAATAATATTATTCAATAATAAAATTTAGTCATTTAAACCATACGAATTATTTAACCCTCGTCCATGGAATGAATGTATACTTGGTTATATTTTGAGTGAACATGCATTGTTGAGATAATGAATAGAAGTTTATTAGACATACATTGTTAAGGTTCATAAAGTCATTATGTATTAATCACGCTTGATTAACCATCACACCATTGACTAGTCACGTTAATTATTGAATTTCCTAAACATGTCTTGTTATCACCAATTTTTTTGTTTTTTCAACTATGGCTTTCCTATTTTCTTCACCAGAATTTCCCCTCCTTTACTTTACTAGATTTTCTTAGAGTTTAAAATTAGCTTCTATATATTTGGGTTAATTCTCATCATATAGTAATTGATTAGGCAAACTCTCCCACATTCTCTTATAACAATATGACTAATTCCTCCTCTAATTCTGATCAAGATTTGTATCCATCTTTATAGTCTTTCTAGAGTATATATTAATTTCCTTCAAACCATCAATAAGTTGTAGTGGTCTTTCTTTGAACACTACTCTTGAGATCTAATGTACTTATCTTGTGATTGGAATTGGTCAATTAATCATTTGTTTTGTAAGTTACATGTTGGTCCACTATTTGTTGGGTATTTGACTTTTAAATAGACAATAAGCAAACTACCACTAACTGATTCAACAAAAGGCAACCCAAAAGATTTTATATTATGAAGAAGCACTTCCTACAATATATTTTAGTATCAATATTTTTGTCAATGTCATGCATGCCAAAATTTGTTCTTGATTTGGTATAATATTGTATTTTAATCTATTCTTACAAAATCAATTAAAACTTTACCAAATAATTTTAGAAAATAATGTAAGATTTGTAAGCCAACGAAAGATTTCGTCAACAAATGTGTCCTAAAAGAAGACATTTTTGGAGCTTTCTTAATCAATTATAACTTAGTGCACATTGTGAGTCAATCATAGTTACTAATATGAAGATGTGATCATCTTTACGAGGATAACTTTATCTAAATCATTATCGAGAAAACTGATGGCTAGACTAATCATGTTAGGATGTTGTTTTATATTTACTTATTATTGAACATGTATAACATTTCTTAAGAACTAATACATCATCCTTTCACGTAAATTATTAGTGATAATATTAGAATTTCCTAAATGAAGGATTTTATGTGCATCAATATCAATTTATGTTGATTGACTATAGGAGATTTGTCCTTTTGCCATCTTTACTTTCTGTTTTTGCCTCTCATAAGTGTCCTTCTTTCATAATTTTCTCAATTTTAAAAATTAAAGTAAAACAATTTTTCGTGCATGCCTATAAGTGTGATAGAACTCACATCATACAATTTTATCACTTTCTACTTTTTGGTTAGTGGGTAATCATAACCGCTTTTATTTTACAAGCTCCTTTTTAGTCATAATAAAGGGTGTTGGTTTAATATCCAAATATTCACATTGATAACATATGATTGATAGTGTCAATCATTATTCTTAGATTTGAATGCATCTTTGAGTTTGAGAACTTTTATTCTTTTTCTTTAATTCATTTCTTAGCAATGACTTTAGTGTTGATGTGCAATGCAACACAAGAAGTAAATATTATTATATCTTCTATTTTTTTTATATTAAAGACATTCCAAATAGGTTATGATGAATGTATAATAAATCCCTGTGAAAAAATGTAACTGTTACAATATTCAGAATAAAAGGACAAAAGATCTAGAGCCTTGACCAGGAGCATGCACGAAGATTGGGCCTCCACCAACTCTTATTGAACTCGATATATATCATCTTTAAATAAATCAACTATAATGTGAAATAAATTATATACGAATAAACAAACTTATAATTGAATCAAATAGCCTAAGACATTTAAGTCTTATATTTAGGCTAAATAGACTAGTTATTTATAATTGTATTAAGGCCTTGTAGTATAAAAAAAATAGAGAATGATTAGACTTTAGAATTATCAGGATTTATAAATCAAAATCCTAAAAATTAAAAATACAAGAAATAAATATTTATTATAATAATATTTTATTGATTTATTATTATTATAATTATAATAAATTAGAAAACTCAAAATCAATTATAAAGATATTTTAAACTTTAAATTAAATCATCTCTAAATTTATAGACTTTTATATATATATATATATATATATATATATATATATATATATAGAGTAAAAAAACTATATATCACATATCACACAAAAATATAATATCAT
>Ga0099825_1003200_pt1 | contig 21852 bp, 10 predicted proteins | sample SiratroredBW_FD_76838 | JGI IMG/M metagenome (GOLD analysis project Ga0099825, IMG submission 76838) | Root nodule microbial communities of legume samples collected from California, USA - Siratro red BW | ecosystem: Host-associated > Plants > Roots > Nodule | place: USA: California | collected... | reverse complement strand
TTTCACCACGTAACTATTTTGCATTCACTCCATTGCTACCAAGTGTAACATGTGGCTCAGTGGAAGCAAGGAGCGTCGTTGAACCCATTCGCAGTATCACCCGCAGTGTACCTTTTCCATCAACTTTCTTCTCTCTTATTTGAACAAGAACAAAATTTACATGTTATTATTATAACTATCCATGCTGCTATGTACATGTATGACTTATGTAATAGTTCTTACATGTGTGACATTTTCACATTTACTTAATAGTTGTAATGTTTCAGCTTCCAAATTATATTTGTATATCCACTTACAAGGAAAACACTGTTCAACAGAGCGGTGTAAATATTCATTTCAGCGAAGCTGAATGCTACAAGATCGATAACAAGAACAACAAGGTTTTTTGTCGTGCTGTTAAGGACAAAAAGGCTGCTGTCCAAGAAGAATTTTCCGTTGATTATGATTATCTGGTAATAGCTATGGGAGGTCGTTCTAATACCTTCAACACACCTGGTGTTGAGGAACATGCCCATTTCCTGAAGGTATATATCTTTTAAACAGCCAATTTCTTTCATAATTTTGTTGTTATTCTCCAATCTCCAAGTAGAAGTTTCACCAAGGTAATGTATATTAATTTTTGTCCTATGAGAAACTAATTTAAAATCTAATAATATAAGTAATTAAAACCTTAGTAGTTAAGTTAAATACCAATTATCTTGACTTAATTGGTTACTAAAATCAACCATCACTTTTGTTTTGTAGTTATTTAGCAATCAAAACCTACTTTGGTAGTTATTTTGATCACAATTATAAATCATTTTACTTGTAGTTAAAATTGGTGTCTAAATAATTTTTTTCTTGTAGTGTGTTACGTTTATATAATTGAGATTGTTAACTGCATGATGGAGTTAATAACATTCAAGGATGTGTAGCTTGAAGATTGTTAGGATCATAGTAATCCCGAATTATGTAATAGCTTTGTTCTTTTGGAATGGTGCATGTGTGTATTCGTATGAAAAGAAAGGTCCTTTCAGTTAGAAGGTATGCAAACTGAACTACTCTGGATTCTCTTTGAAGGAAGTGGATGAAGCTCTAAAAATCCGTCGGAAAGTGGTTGAAATTTTTGAAAGAGCTAGCCTTCCTTCTACACCCGTGGAAGAGAAGAAAAGGCTTCTGAGTTTTGTAGTTGTTGGTGGTGGTCCAACTGGGGTAGAATTTTCTGCAGAGCTTCATGACTTTGTACATGAGGATATGGCTTATTTATATCCTGAACTTAAAGACTATGTGAAGATTACTCTCTTGGAGGCCGGCGATCATATCTTAAACATGTAATGTATTTTTTCTTTATTAGCATATAAAGACTAGGGTAAAACCTAAATACCATTTTACATGTGCTTCTAGAGTTTTTCTTCTATCAGAATCAGAATTTTGCCTTAGTAATCTATGTTGAACTTTAATGTGTATACATTCATTAGGTAAATGATCGAAGTGCAACTTCAATTACATTTTTAAGAATAACACTAAAATCACTTATGACACTGTATCTCGGTTTTGTTCTTTTTTTGAAGCAAAGATTCTGTTCTTTATTGCATGAGTATAATAACAATGAGCATGTGAAAATATAAAAAATGTTTTTGAATGATTTACATTTTCACTCTAATAAACCATCCGCTTTTTCTATCAGCTATCTTTCCCTTTGTTTTTGAATGTGAGTCTGTGATATAATAATTTCTTGGTTCATTGCAGGTTTGACAAGAGAATTACTGAATTTGCTGAACAAAAGTTTGCCAGAGATGGCATTAATGTGAAGTTGGGAGCTATGGTTGTGAAAGTTGGTGAAACCGAAATCACTGCCAAAGAAAGGTCAACTGGTCAAGTTGTTTCCATACCTCACGGAATGGTAGTTTGGTCAACTGGTATTGGTGCTCGCCCTGAAATAGTTGAATTTATGAAACAGCTTGGCCAGGTTTGTTTCTTTTTTTCTCACAATCCATGGACAAAATTTGTCAGTGTTCCATTTTTGCTAGCTTTGAATTATTGCTGTGACAGATTAACAGACGTGCATTGGTCACTGATGAATGGCTAAGGGTGGAAGGATCTGACAACATCTATGCTCTTGGTGATTGTGCCACTATAAATCAACGTAAAGTTATGGTAGGTGCAATCTATGCATATGTCATTCGATAAGCCTTTGTTTTTCTTCCTAATCTCTGCTCTTTCATTCCTATAATATGATGTGATTATAGTAGCTACCACATTTTGTTTTTAGCACGAAGGTGCAAGTAACAATGTTTCATATCAGATAGAGATGAATAAGTTGAATGACTTAAGTAATTAGAACTTACATGTCTAAAAGCTTAAGGTCTTGAAATATACGTGATATTAAATTCACTTGGTGATTGATATGTGATCAATTTTCTGATTTTTCTTTGGTTTATTACCCCCTCATAATTCCTAACACTATTAGTTTTAACCATTCCATATTACTTTCGCTGGAAATCATTGACATTTTAACAACATTATGGTGCTGCAGTGATCTGTTACTTCTTTAAGTTCTAACAAAACATATTGCGTGCCATGGTTTTACCAGGAAGATATAGCCGTGATATTTAGCAAGGCTGACAAGAACAATTCTGGAAAATTAGATCTTAAAGATTTCAAAGACGTTGTTGGTGACATTATTGAAAGGTACCCTCAAGTGGAAATTTATTTAAAGAAGAACCAAATGAAAGACATGGCTAGCTTGCTAAGGAAATCTCAAGAAAGCGACATTACAGTGGACATTGAATATTTCAAAGAGGCCCTTTCCAAAGTAGACTCTCAGATGAAAAATCTTCCTGCCACAGCTCAGGTACAAGTACAGCACATCCTACTTCTCAATAATAACTTGAAATTTTTCCTTTTCAAAAGGGTCATCTTACTTGTGCTTTGTGATACCTTCCATCTTTGAATCACTATAGGTAGCTGCACAGCAAGGAGTGTATCTTGCAGACTGTTTCAACCGCATGGAGTTGTGTGAGAGGTATCCTGAAGGCCCTCTCAGGTTCAGAGGAGTTGGTCGCCATCGGTTCCGTCCCTTCAGGTATGGAAGAAATTATTGTATGGTTTAAGATCATTATGGTTTCTACCAATTTCTAAATGCATGTAACTGACTTTCATGAACTCTTTCTGGTAATTTTAAAAAATCTGATTATTGTCACATAAAAACTAATCGAGATATTAAACACATGGTTATCATGTAACAATTTATCCACACATGAAGAAGTTTTACATTATCCAATGTAATCTTCCAATGAAGTCAGATACTGTATAATATAAAGGGTCTTGTTAGGAAAACCAACTAGCTACCAGGTTATCTCAGAATAAAGAACATAAGTAATAGAGGATTATGAAATCAACTATGCTAATTCATGTGCATAAAGTACCGTTAATTTAGATAAATAAATATTTTATGGATGATGTGTCTGTAATTCTACCACAAAATGAACAAAATGGTTAATCAGTTACGTGTTTGGTTAATTTTTTCTGGTGTAACCAAAGTGGTGCTGTGTAACTGAAATAGTATTGACCAATAACTAAAGGCCTAATTCTTCATTTCCCATAACTTATTTATTGAAAGGTACAAACATTTTGGACAATTTGCTCCACTAGGAGGAGAGCAAACTGCAGCTCAGCTTCCAGGAGATTGGATTTCAATTGGTCAGAGCACCCAGTGGCTCTGGTATTCAGTGTATACAAGGTAATTTATTCTAGGTCTAAACTAAAAGAAAATTGTAATTGAGTTTTGGTGCTGTAAACTTTTTATAATTAAGTATCAGACTTAGTTTATAATAGCTTGAAACCACCACATTCATGGACTTAATTACAAAAAATTACAGAAAATCAAAGTGTCAATTACAGTTTTCTTTCATTTAGAAACTTCATTAAAATTTTCAAAACAGTTAAGGAACATTCTGATGTATTAAACCTTTATTCAAGACAAGATTCTTACAGAGACTTGAGTGTATGCTTTCATCCTCTAACTATAACCAACACATGCAGAAAACAAGTGAGCTGGAGGACAAGGTTTTTGGTGGTTGGTGACTGGGGAAGGCGATTCATGTTTGGTAGGGATTCAAGTCAAATCTAAGATCTCATTCAAAGCTAAGGCCTGCTTCATATGCATTCGTTGAAACAACAGAGCAAATGATCCCAACCTTACCACAGAGGACTAAAAAATATAGGAAAAAAGGATTTTAATTTCATGGACTTATTTTTCTCTGTCCTTATCTTATGGTATGTTAATTGTATTGATAAACAACCTTATTTTTAAAAGTGGCTTTGGTTGCCAAAGAAAAAGACCACATTGACATGCAATAAATCAATTTGGACTTCTGAATACCTCATATACTGCTAGTTTGTCAGAGATACTGGAGCTCTATCCACAAATTTAAATAAAGAATTTCTCATAACCAAACCAATTGTATGCATTATTGAATCATCACATGAAATGCAGTACAAATTCCCTGATAAGAATCAAATGTGCATTTTATTCAGAGATGTTAAAGCAGAGTGTATCCAAAAGTTGAAGTGTGATTCTAATTGATGAGAACCTTAGTTTCATTTATCTTATCTTCTTCTAAAAATTATATTTGATAACATAAACTTACATCTGAGCGCATAAATTACAGTGCATCCGAATTGAGAAGACTTTAAAAGGCTCGAGAACACATTGTTAATCTAATTCAGGTCCGTCTTTGAATTCTTGAATTCAGACTCAACAACACCATAGGCTTATAGTTCAATATTCAACTTAAAAACTAAAACAGTGAAATCGTAATTGCTCTTCCTCACTGTCAAAAAATTCCCTTTATTTACTAAGCAAAGTTAGCTTATCAAAGAAAGACAGTTACATTGTCAGTTTAAAAAAGAAAAATATAAAATTACATCTGTCTGCACAACAAATCTGTAGAATCATGAGTGAGAGAAAAAAGACGAAAACTAAACTCTTATTTATTCTCTTTTAATATTTAGAAATATAAAATTTCATTTTAATTTTTAGTATTTATTTAACTATTTATATCAAATATCTAGTCCTTTTAGACTTTTTAGTTCTTTATTTGCATGTCTAGTTAAAAGACTGAATCAACATCGGTTTCTTTAATTTATAGATTAAATTAAACAAAAATTTATAAAAATTAAAAAAAAATATCCTGATACTTTTCAAGAATAAAAATATACTTAAATTTGAAACTTATCATGTGACAAAGAAAGACAAAAACAAAAACATTGTTAAAAAAAACTATACTTAAAAAACAATATAGTCTGGAAAAAATTGAGATAAATAAACAAGTACAACTAAAGTTATTCCTCCATGCCAATAATAAATACTCCAATCCCAATCTTGACAGTGATATCAAATCTCAGATGTCATGTTTCTAAGATAACAAATCTCTTATCCTAATCATACACCATGTTAGTTCATAGAGAATCCTCTTGATTGAGATTCACAAAATAGAACAAATATAGTTGATTCAAGAAATGTAGTTGAGTTGCATTAGTGATCCCTAATTTGATTTTGGTTGCATGTATTTGTTATTTTTTTCCTAATTGTTTTCAATTTTAGTTATAATAACATTCCACAAAGATTAATTGGGAAACTGAATTTCATTAAGTTGCTGTACAACTTACAAATTACAAGATGAAAAAGTAAAAGGAGATGCAAATTTACATTTGGTGGGATGCAAAGCAGAGGATGCTATCCCTGACCCCAGCAACTGAAGTACATAACTTTCCGGAAAGACTCGTCGGTTTGAACTCGTGGATCTGGCATGTCACTCTTCCCGGCAGCTCTCATCTCCGAGCAGTCTCCGCCGGATAATAACCTTCGGCGACTCGTGGTGGTGGAGCCCTCCTCTGCCGCAGGAACAGTGGTGGACATCGAGAAGCGGAGCAAGTAACTCATGTCTTAGGTTGTTGAAATGACGATTGTAATCTGTGTCTTTATAGGGGAAACAGGGGGCAGAGGGGGAAAACATGGGAGTAGGGTGGTTTTGCTGAACCTTGAGAGTGGTTTTGGTTGTGGTGGGACTTTGTCTTTATCTGGAGATTGGTTACATCCAACTAGGATGAATTATCCTCTCTTTATAATTTATTCAAAAATTCTATTTAACAAATCTAACTTATTTAGTTTTACTTGTATTTTAATATTGTCTTACATATATTAAAATTAACAAATCATTAAATAAAATATTTTTATACTACTTTATAATTACTACATATTTAAATAGATAATATTTACATTTTATAGACTCTGTAACCCATATTTTTCATATACAAAAACATAAAAAATATATATTAAACTTGAATATAAAATTTCATAATTTATTATTTATTTTAAAATATACTTTTTCACATAAAGATTTAATAAAAATATCTTCTTAAAATTAAAAATAAAATAAAATAAAAAGTTTCTATATCAATTTATTGAAATTCACATCACTTGTCAAGTTTAAAAACAAAACAAATATCACACAAAAAGAAAGATAAGGTAGAGATTTTTAAAAACTGTATTTTCATAAAGTAAATTTATATCTCAACTAAATTATAACAAATCAAACTTTCATTCATAATTCATCTCATATCATACATAATCAGAGGTTTGCACTTATCTTGTCATATATCATTTATATGTTCTAATGGAGTTCATATTTCAAACCTAGGATATAATTTGTCCTAATCAGTTCCTATTTCAAACCTCAGGTATACTTTCCATATGCACAGGATTAATCAATATGTTCTATTTCGATCAGCTTATATTTCAAACCTCGGATATGACTATATGAACCTCTTTTGATTTTTCACTGATTGCTAATTTTCATATATATGAATCTAATGTACTAGTAGAGTTAAGATACCTCCTTAAATAGATTGAATTCCCAAACAATGTACATCCTAATAATCTCAACACAATATCTCCTTTCTTAAAGATACTATGCTTGATCACACATCATATCATTTAAAAACATTGATATTATATCATACCATACATAAATATTAATTTAATTTAATTTAAATTCATTCAATTTATATTTAATAAGATAAATAATTATAATATCCATTAAAAATATTTAAACTAGTTTCCCTTACTCAATCTTACAAAACAAGTAATTACAAATCTATAAAAACATATATAACTAGGTTCTCTTATCTGTATAAAGTATACTCAAAGAACTTCCAAAAACCTAAAATCACAGTCCGTCTAACTATGTTCAAGAATCTAATCAGACACTCTTGCTTTACTCAATAACAATAATCTAAGAGTGACCTACTAACAGTAATCTAAAGATGACCTATTGCCAGTTTGATAAAGAAGAAAGGTGAAATTTTAAAAATAAAACAAAAAAAAGAACAACTTTTTTTAGGAAAGAGAGTTAATAATTTTTATAATCACAATATCTTCTTAAAGACAATTAATGATTGTTATAAAAATAAAAATTAAATAACTAATTTTTTTATTTAGATAATATTTCTGTTAGAAAAGTATTCAGGTATTATAATATTTATCTTTAAAATTAAATTTTAAGTTAATTTTTATTCCAAAACTATTTTGTAAACACGTTAATAAATGTTTCTGTATTCCGTTTGCAATATTTGATTGATTACATTTTTTACCAATATTAATTATGATTACTTTTTGCCTATATCACTTGAACAAATACTTTTCGTTGAAAAAGTTAGAAAAATAAATCAAAATAATAATTTTTTAAAAATAACATCAACTTAAATAATTATATAATTATAATTAACATCCATTAATAATTTTAACTAAACTCAGATAAAATAAATTATCAATTGAAAATATCTGAACAGAATTTTCATATTAATAAATATCAACTAAATAGTTATTAATATTTTAAATTTTTTTAAATAATTTTATATTTAATGACATTAAAATATTTTTTAAATAAAAAATTAGAATTTAATAAATTTAAATTATTTTGTCTCAATAAAATATTTAAAATTAAAAAATTTAAAATGAGATAAATTAATGTTAAGGGTTACAAGAAGGTTTATGGATTTATTCTTGTGCAGTTTTACATGAAAATTCAACAAGTATGGTTGAAGTTATTTAATTCCTCTCAAAACTATTTGATGTCTCAACTAATTTCATCAGTATTTCCTTTCTTTCTTTATCAGTTTACTCCTACCATATAATTAATATTAATGCAAAACCTCTTCTTGATGAGTCAGTTTTTTAACATGATGTAAACCTGTCCAATTTTGAGCTCTTGTCAATTTGACACGATTCTTTCTCCCTATCTTTATATTTGTCTTTCTTCAATACAAGGTGTGTATAAGATTTACACAAAAGACACTTACTTAATTAGGATTCCCTCTATATACTTATATATTTTTAATGTCACTTATTTATATTTAATTTTTAAATATCTTATATATTTATTATTGGTAAACAAAAAATAATAAATCATACCAAATTAAAAAGTTATAAAAAATTTAATGCAAACTGAAAATATTAAACACCTCTCCCAACCAACAAATAAGAAACATACAATGTTAAAAGATTCTAATAGTATAAATATAATAATATAAATAATTTTATATTATTTTATAATTAAACTTCACTTTAATAACCGATGTAATAGAAATTGAATACTACAAATTTGGCATCAGTTATTAAAATCAAATCATAATTTTGACTAAAAAAATAATAAAAAAGCTTATAAAATATTATAATAATTTTATTTATTATAATTTAATATATAATATATAAATAAGTTCATATAGTTTACATAATCACAAACTCTAAAATTATCTTGAATAATTAGATTTTTTTTAGCAAAAAGTATCTTTGTAGAAAATTAAATGTTATTGTAATTCAAAACAAAAAAAAATTTAATTATATATATATAATTTAATTTTTTTATTTTGAATTACATTGATATTTAATTTTCTATATATATATATATATATATATATTCAAACTTAATGTGTCATATTTGTGTATATTTTTAAGTTTTTTAAACAATTTTGAAATTTAGTATAACTCTAAATAATTGTAAATACTTTTTGAAAAAAAAAAGATTTAAATGTTATTAAATAAATATGTGAAAAACTTATTAATAATAAATTTATTATACTAAATATCACACTCACATCTCAACTAGAATTGAGACATTTAAATTTAATTCAAATTTAATTATTAAAAATAATTTTTTTAATTTATTAGAAAAAAATAAATTATGAAAAGCATTAACAAGTGGCAGACTTATCCAAAGAGATATGGATAAGCATACACAGTGGATTGGACCAGTTAAATCTGACAACTACTTACAAACTTCACGTTATGTTCCTTTCTTTCCTTTTTTATAATGTTTTATTTTATTTAATTTTCTATACTTAGATGTGAACATATAAAGTTTTGTTAGGATTTAACCACATCACTTTAGTTTTCCTTCACAACCAATTAATAAAAAAACTTAGATATAATTATTAAAATAATTGTGGTAAGTGTGTAACAATTTATGATTAAATGATAATTAAACATACATTATTCAGTTCCATATTTGTATTCATTTCTAACAAACATCCTTACTTTTTCAAAACAAACTTTTCCCAATATTCCTACCTGAGTTCAAAATTTTTCTATTTACAGTTTTATAATTATTTCTAAACTCAAATTTGGTATTTTATTTAATCAAATAAAATATACTTTAATGTGATTTCTTTCAACAAATTAATAAAGCAAAATGTTAAAAGTTAATTATATATCAGAAATAAGCAATTATCACTTCTCAATCATATTATACTTATAAGTATAATAATATATTTATAGGCTTAATATCCACACACACACACCAAAGCGTTGTATTTATTTATCCTCAACTTGTCTTGCCTTGTTTATGAGTGGTATTTCTATTTTAGAGTATACTCCATTGTACATTAAAGAACTAAAGATAGTGTAAAATGGGAACTAAAATAATTAGATATCTACATTTATCCTTTTTAAAACTGTTTACATAAATAACTAAAGCCAATCTTAAATTTAATTTCTCTTCCTCGTGAACATTTATAATAGTTATTACATTCGAATTTAATATTATGTTAAATATTTATGAGTATATTTTATTTTTTCTTAAACCATTTTTTTAGTCATAAACATATATATGACAGAGAATAGCATTTTGAAGAGTGGTGGAGAAAGAAAAGATAATTTTAGACTTCATTGTAGAATTATATTGAGAAGGAAATAAAAGATACAAGTGAGTTTATATAGTCGAAGTGTCATTAGAAAATGAGAGCAACTCTTCTTTTATTTTTTTTCTTTTTATAAGGATAATAAAGTTCTTCTTCTTCCTTGATTTATTTATTTTTCATTCTTCCATTTTCTCTATGAAAACATCAAACATCAAAGCCAAATATTCTTTCTCTCCCTTAATAAATAATTTAAGGCTATAAGCTGGTAAAATATAATGTATTAATCTTGATATTTTTACTTGTGAAGGGATCCACTTACTTTAAGATTAAGTGGAAAAAGTAGAAAGAGCTATTCTTAATTTAAACTTCACATCTTTTATTTTAGATGAATAACTAATATTAATTAGATGATACCTGTAATATAATTCTCTCACAGAAATAATTAACATTGTTTTGAAATATGTTAATTAACATTATTTTGAAACGTGTTTGTAGATGAATGTTTCTCATTAATATATATATATATATATATATGTGTGTGTGTGTGTGTATGTATGTATAAAGTTGACTAAGCATTTACATTATACTAGTCATACACAGGGTCATATGTTTAACAGTTGAGTCTTATAATATTCCTACATTATTTGACATGATAATATAAATAAGAGCATGGGTCACTGAAAAATAAAATTATTTTTCATTAAATGAAACTCTTGTATTAGATATTTTTTTAGTTTTGAAGAGTAAATAACATATCATTAATGAGGTCACCTTTGCATTGGAGGAAAAAAAAATGAGATCTTAAAAATGATGTGAGATATTGGAACTTACAAAAAATAAATTAAAACCCATATTTTGACCCTGCAATAGAGATGACCTATTTTTTTTTTTTAAAAAAAAATATTCTTCTTAATTACTAGATTTTTTTAATTTAATGTTAGTTTTTTATGGATAAAAATTCACAAATAATATGTTAATGAAATTCTTTTGTGGATTTAAAATTCGTAGGATATTTTCTATCTAATTTTAAAAATTTGCAAGATAATTTTTTATTAATTTTTTTACCAAGAAAGTAAATTTAGAATTCACATGTTAAAAAAAATTATGCTGATTTTCTATAAATTTTTAACGTTAAGAAATTTTTATGCAAATTTAAAATTCACAATAAATTTTGGAGAAACATTTTGTTAATTTTCAAATCCTTGCGTTTCTTTACCACATATTTCTAATATAAAGAATTTAAAATTCATAATAAATTTTGGAGAAAATTTTTTAAATTTTGAAATCCTTGGTTGTTCTATCACAAATTTCTGATATGTAAAAATTTGTAAGTAAATCTTTTTGTTGTGTATAACATTCAACAATTTATTACTTGTCTATACTATCTCTTTAGAAATTTATACAATAAATATTTACTTACAATAAGCGGTAAATTTAGGTATAAAAAATTCATAATTTTTTTTTTTGCAAATTTTTAAAAATAGGTAGAAAATATCCAACAAAGTTTAGATTCGTAAAATAGTTTACATGTGAACATGTTATTTAAGAATCTTTAACTAGGAAAATTCACACTAAATTAAAAGGATAGATAAATATGTTTATATAAAAAGAAAGATATTTTAAAGCAGTGTTTCAATTGTTTCTATAAAAAGATAAATATATTAAAATTATCATCTAATTAATCTTAATTGTTTATCTAAAATAAATTTAAGATTTATATTAAAAGTAACTATATCTGCTTACTACTCTAAGAGTAAGTGGATATACTCTTTTTATTTTATTATTTTTTTTTCAAATTTTCATCCCACTTTATGCAAGTTATATAAAAAAAAGAGGATTTTTATTGAGTTTATATTAGAGATTCCACATCAATCAGAGATAAAATCAGTTCATAACATATATAAGTGGATGCAAATCTTACCACACAAGTTGATTTTGTAAGATTGAGTTAGGATTAAAATTCACTTCTTAAGATGACATCAGAACTATTTAGAGTCTACTCTAATAAGGTTTATTGGGCCTATCATGTCACGTGTTATTGGGCCGCTATCGGATCACCCACACATATATATATATAGTCCTATGTACAAATTGGGCAGCCTCGATGTGAGGGGTGTGTGTTGGAGATCCTGCATCAGTCAGAGATAAAATCAATTCATAGTATATAAATAGATGTAAATTTTACCTTACAAGTCGATTTGTAGGTTGAGTTAAGTTTAAAGTTCACTTCTTAAGAATTTAAGATTTTGTTAGATGTTTGATATATTTTTTTTTAAAGTTTTGAAGTGATCAAGGAATTACTACGTTGGTATTCTCTTTCTTTTAAATCTCTAGTTCCTTATACGGTAAGGAAAGTCACGATTAAGAAAGTTAACTTTATTTTAAATTCCAAGTAAGGTTTTAGGAGATAAATTGATAATGTGTAAGATTGAGATTCTTGGATGTGTATAATTGTGGATCAAATTGGTTAAATTTTGGTTGTTGAGACTTGTGTTTCGATAAATTTGGATAATTATTTTTTTTCAATGAAATTCTTAAGTATGCTTACCATTATTAGTGACTGGAGAGTTAAATTTATGTGGTGTAAGGTAAATGGTTAATTGTTATATGATTTACTTAAAGAATTTAAATGTAAGAATAGATTAAATTAAGACCTCTATTTTGATTTTAACTTGAATTCAAAGTAGTTTTTAGAATGATAATATGTAAATATTACTTTTCTTTTATCTTTATCATCTCTAACTTGTGCAAATTGTGAAATGAAGGTAGTAGTTTTAGTTGATGAACATTGGTAAAAAAATTAATTAGTCAATTTGATGATAATTTGTTTGATTTTTTTAGTTAAGTCAAAGTATTTGAGGTAGAATAAATGATGAATATTGATATCTTTGACATTTTTTAGTTTTAGGTTATTGATATATACATATAGTGTTTAGTAAATTAAATATCCTTTAGGCGACAAATAGACAAAGATAAATATGATCAATGTTTTTGAAGTTCTTTATTAAGTAATTATTTGCTCATAGGAAGAGTACATTACTCAAACTATCCCTTATCATTTAGCAGTAGTTGCATCAAACACATTTGAGTGTTATTTAAGGATTTTCAGTCAAGTGAGGAGAGTTCTCCAGATATTCATCCCTTATCATAAATCAAGTGTTTTAACATTGTTTAAGTTATCTTTTAATTTAATTACTTATTTTACTTGATATCATTATTATTCCAAGGGTGATATAAGTGATGTTTGATGAAAATATATGTAACAAAGTGTTATATATATGAGATGTAGTAACTAGTAGAGTAATCTAGTACTAGTATAGTAGAAGTATTAAGTTAGGAGATATGCTAATAGGACATTTAGATTTTACTAATAACTCAAATAATATGAATGCACCTATTTAAAGTGAACACCCGATAGGATTTGATAAGCTTGTTAAAAAGCTATCTATTTATACATGGACTACTAATTATCATCAGAATTGTGTAATAATGTGGTAACGAAGTATGTCGTGATGATATTACAAGTGTTAGCTCCAAATTTGTTGAGAAGTCTAATTGTCTAAATGATTATGTTATGCCTTTTGATAGATAATGAATGTTTGATTTATTTATGAAATGATTTATTTATTAACATTTTATATATTTTTTCATTCATTATTTTCTAATTTATCATTTTAGATTATGGTAATTATGTTATTGACAATGATGGTATATAAATAACTTTGTTGAAGATGATTAAAAATACTAGTTCATATAATTGACCATGAAAAGTATAAATAAAGGAGATTGATAAAAACGAAAAATACAAGAAAGAGAGGTTTAATTGTGTTTCATTTAATTTTGAAATATTTTTGAAAATATTTAAGCGATAGTTTTGTACATTTAAGTGATCAGATCGTATCTTTTGTATTTGATAGAATTTAATAGACACAACTATGTAATTCAACCTAATCACTTGGTTGAAGCATTTTTTTGGCTTAATTCATCAAGTGATCAGACTATAGTTCTTGCATCTGATAAATTTTTATAGACCCAGTTTAAGGACTTAACCAAAACTTGAATAAAACATTTTTGGTTCATAATTTTACAATTATCCCTTTTCCCAAATTAACACAAATGATAATAACAAGTAATATAAATGAGATAAGGAATAAAGAAGATTACACAACTTTCATACTGGCCTGTTTGTCACAATAGACTATATCTAGTTCTTAATCAACACATTGAGTTTCACTAGGCATACTAATGTTGCAAAATACATTTCGAGTATTCTTTACCAAGTTATTCTTGGCTAAATGAGTATTGTTTACCAAGTCACTCTTAACTAAACGAGTATTCTTTACTAAGCCACTCCTGGCTAAGATATGGCGATTGCTTGAAAGTTTAATCATCAGGCCATTGAGTCTAGCTAATAGAGAGGTCGTGTCTTAGGACAACTACAAGATTTAAGCTCTCTCTCCTAGTTCAGATAATTTTGTTTTCTCTCTAGTAAGGGGTTGCATCTTTCAACAAATACAAGGAGAAAATTCTTTCCTAGTTTGCTATATAAACACTCAGAGTGTTTTACTTGAAGCTTTTTTAGGTTTAAGAATTTGACAGAATCTTTGCGAGTTTCGGGATCTCTCTTTTCATCTTCTTGAAAGCTTTGAGGAATGCTCAAATCTGAGCAACATTTTGGCACAACACAACCTCTCTGCTTACTTCTTCTTTGATGGATAAATTTCATACTGTGAAGCTCCAACATGACAGTTTATTGTCGTACACGCGTGTCTGCGGTGTGTCAGACGCAGGGAAGTAACAATAAACTGTTGTATCGGAGCTTCTGCTATGCAACAATAGAATAATCTGGAAAAGAAATTTTTACAAAAGCTAAATTTTTTTAATTTTTAATTATTTATTTATAGTTAGATAATATTATATTATAATATTAAAATAATATTATAATTAAAAAAATATTAAATTTATTTTTATTTTATTAATTCTTTTAAAATTCTTATTTTTTTATAAATTTAATTATTATATATGTTGTATTTATTAGTTTAGAATAAAATAATAAATATTTTTATTATATTTTATTTAATTATAATCAAATTAGTTTTTCTTTTTAACTAAAAGGTAAACTTTCATTGTAAATCGTTCCTTCACACAACGCAGAAAGTTTGAGATGCAATTTTCTTTTCATTTTTTCGTGAAAGTGAACCTTGTTTTTCCAATTTTATGTGCTTTTCTTCGTTTCAAAGTTTTTGTCCTTGGAAACAAACAAGCCTTTAGGATTAGGGTTTTATCTTCTACGAAACATTGACCCAAATACAAGACTCAAAATTAAAATCCTACACTATCTTAACCCAAAATATAAGGTTCAAAATAAATTCTACATTACTCTATACAATTTTTTACAAGATAAGAAGAAAAGAAAAAGGTAGCTCTAATTTTTTACTCTCCCTAAAAGAAGAGTCTTGTGAACTTCATCTTTCTCCTCTTTTCTTCTGGCCATTGCACAAGTTATTGGTTCAATTTGTTCTTTAACAAATGGTCTTCCATCATTCTTCTTGATAAGATGCTTTATAGAAGTGTTAAAAGAAAACAGTCGTTGCAGAAGACTATTTTTGGTCATTGTGCAGTTTTAGCTTACATGTTCCCTTTTTGCAATTTTAAATGCATTTCTTCTTCTGTATACATGGACGATGCATTAAATGTACTCCATACAGTTTTAAATGTATTCCCATCTTCTGTACACAATATCCTTGATTACTGACATTACTCATTTTCTTAGATAACATAACCTTTTGCACCAATTCGTGATAAAAGTGTATACCTTACATGAAAGACAGCTAAGTTATAGTTGAAATGCTTTTTATGTCAAGAAAATTCTCTTTTTTCCAGAAGATCATCTGATGTTGACTTGCACTTGGAACTTGAATAGATCACTTTGGTCAGATAAAAACAAAAGACATTTTTTTGTAATAATGAAGCAAGCACAAGTGCACATGCACACATTCTGACATTCAGACATTCGAATAATACGATGATCTTATATATCTTCTGCTCGTATAAACATTTTATCATACATAAATGAAAATTGCATAATGTTGTACTATTTATTAGAAGAAACAATTGTGTCTTACATAATTTCTTATTTAAACAAAACATTATTCTTATAGATGATGCTTTGTTGTATTTAAGCATCTAATTAAAATTACATGGATTTTAGACTTTTTCTTAAAACATAGGAAAGAAGTTTTAGAAACAAGCTAAAATATTTTCACACAATACTTCTTCCACAAGCTAAAATATTTTCACATAAAGCAGGTGAGAGGAAAAGAAAGATGGAAAAAATTTGAAAAACACCAACAAAATTCAAGTAGAAATTGAAAATTTACAAAGTAGAGTGAACCTTAGTACGATGTTGTAAAAAATTGCTACTTAACAAACATCTTTTAAACTTCCCTTATCTGTACTCAATAATGGAGGTTATCAAACCCTAGTTACTAATTCCTATCAAAACTTAAATTCTTGCAGTAATTGAAACAAATTTATGTGAACTATTTTTAGCTCGATTTTGAACATCGTATTTCTAACTGTGAATATTGCCAATAATCACCTTCCCTTGCTTGAGAATTTTGTGTTTTACCAATTAAGTTCGCTTGATGGCTAATTGATTTATTGATTGTTCTCACTAACATGTGGATGCTCTTTGGCCACCTCTAGATTATAACTTACTATGTCCATCATCCACATCAAAAGTTGGTGAAACTGTGAAAGTAAAACATAATTGATGGTGAGATCAATTTTATTTGTAGATATATATCTACAAATTATAAAAGCTGATGCAGCAATACAATCAAGTATCACAATCATTGGTTCAACCGCATCTACACCACAAACATGCTACCTAAATAGAACAAAGAAATGCTGTCACAGTATCTACTCAGAGTAACTTTTACCAGGTCACTCAACCACGTTTGACACATAAGTGACTAAGGAATTCAATTTTCGATATTACAAATTGGAGAAAATTAAGGAAAGCCAAAAAAGACCAAAGAAAAGAAGTATTTTACACTGAATCTACCACTTCAACCTGCTGCCTGGCCAAGTATCTTTCTCTTCTTTCTTTCTACACAAGAACCAATGACAATGAATGGGATAAGATAAAATGAGACCATGAAATTCAAACACAAATTGACCAAAATGAGAGAAAAACATAATTCACATGATGTCTCACCCATTCATCTATAACAAGTCCTTCCCCAGCTACTCGAGGACCTGTCTCCTCTGGGGGCTTTTTTCTTGCTTCCAATGCAGCCTCTGCCTCAGCTAACTGCCGTTTAAGCTTATCCAAAGCCTACCATGTCTCAAATTGGAGAAAATAATTAGTACTAAAAGAGTAAAAGTTCATTTCACAAACAGTATGAATATGAAGTGTAACCAAATTTAGAGTTTTTCCTTTGCCTTTCTAATTTTGGAATCACTAAACTTTAGTGATTGATTGCTTATTTTTTCTAATTACTAGTCTTACAGGGCTAGGGCGTTCAGGGTCCAGAAAAATGACACGCAAAATTTGCTCCACTGCAACATGATCCCTTTGCTCATCAAACTGCATGAAGGATTACATGATAAAACTGTGATAAGTGCTTAAAAACATTATGGATAGAGAGTGATGATAGATACCATGCAAGAGGGACAATAATACATTACCAGTTCTGGTACATAGTCCATTTCGCCTTTCACTTTCAAGCTCATGATTTTGAACTTAACCCTGCTTTTCTGATCAATTGGTTTCTCATTGTTCTCTGGTGGCTCCACAAACTTAAACACTGCCAAATACAGGACAAAATTGTAAGGGAATTCCCCAACTTGCAAGTATTTACCAATTTTTTTGCTTAACACTAGTTTAGAAGGATAAATTACCAGTTGCAATTATACTTTCACCAGGTGCAAGTATACCACCCGGAGGGCGCATATAACAACTCTTGGGTGCAGTTGTTTGAAACTAAGACAAAAGAAAAAAAAAAAACACTATTAGTAGTAACCTTAACAGAGGATAAATAGATCAAGCAAAGGATGATATAAACATAGTTATTTCACCAAAGTCAATAAACCAAACCAAGCACGATTTGTGTCCAATTTTATCTTATGCGTAACAAGACAAAACTATCAAACAACACAAAAATAAAACAACAATAGTCATATGCAGCGCACCTTGAAAGCTACATGAGACTTGCAAGTGTTTTTAATTGCGATGGCGCTCCTAACTTGCTTACCAGGTTCATCTTCAAAACAAAGTCACACATCATATCAGACAAGAGACAAAACTAACATCCATTTTCCTACCCATTACAACAAAACATACACAAAAACATAATGTTGAACTATTCACCTTGTCCTTATACTTTTATCCTCGTTTTAGTCTCTATAGGATAAAACTATTCATTTTAGTCTCCTTATCACTTTCAGAAAGTTTTTGCAAGGGTTTTACATTGTCAGAAATTCTTCTATGGCCTTAAACACTAGAGATGAAAACTTAGCTTTTGTGAGGTGTAGAGACCAAAACTTACAGATTTACTGGAAAAGGACTAAAACTTAAATCTAAGATAATTATAAGGACTAAAATATAAAATGAAGACAATTCAAGGACCAAATGAATAATTTAACCAAAACTAAACTCAAATGGGCACATTAGTCATGAACAATCCACTCACAGGAAATCGGATGAGAACTAGACACAACAACCACACATTGAATTGGTTAATGTAAGAAAAAAAAAACTGATGCAAAAGAGGAAGTTAAAAGATTAATAATGAGAGAGGCATACAAGGAAAGTAGAGCTTGTTGGGAGGATCAAGACGGAGCCTTCTCCTTGTGGGAAGCAAAGACTTAGCCACAGAAGAAACAGTGGTGGAAGGTTGATGAGTGGATCTATCAAGAGACTGAAGAATCTGGCTCTGATGGTGAACACTGTTAGGCATAGAGGAAGTTGAAGAAGAAGATGAAGAAGGATGAGTTGTTTGCCAAAATGGCATACTACAAAAGCTCCAAACTTTCCCATCAGAACCCGTTTTGTCACTCTCCACCGCCATTATTGGCCGGGAAATGGGACTTCCGGCAAGTGGGCCGCTGAATTGGTGGGAAAGTTTGAAGCTTTAGTTTTGTTTGTTTTGTGGGAGAAGATGGATTTTGGCACTAGTCTTGTATCAGATCAGATACCCTTATTGGGTTGTCTTTGCTTATGAAAGCTCTCTAACGTAGTTTGCCTCAGGAAAACGAGGATAGAACGTGACCTTTCGTTGTTTGTGACTTACAACTTTTTCATGTTTTGTCCAAAATGGTGGTTCTTAGTACCTTTATGATTGAGAGGTAATTTGGCAGCACAGAGAAATTGCCAACTTTTTTTATAATTATAAAAGTAACAGCAATTCCTTGGACTTTAATTAGAATCAACTATTTGTATAATCAATGAAGCAAAGTTTAACAGAAAAATTTTAAATAGAAAAAGAAGATTTCTCTTCTTTTTCATAAATCAAAATTAATTTTTATATAAGTTAGTATATAGAAATTCTCTTAAAGAATTTTTATAAATTTTACTTTTTAAGTTAACTTTAGTTTACTATTTTTTAATTTTTTAAAATCTTTATGAAATTTTTTCCATCTGATGTATATATGAATTAGAATAACGAGAGTACTTTTTTTTTTATATGAAAATTTTCTTGGAAATTTTGTGTAAACTTAAATTATTTTATTTTTATATAAATTTTAGTATGTTAGAATATCAGTAATTAAAAATAAATTTATATAATAACGTATATTATTTATTTTAAATATAAAATATAATTTATAAGTTCGAAAGAAATCATTTGTCTCAAATTTTAGCGATGATATAGTTTATATATATAAAAAATATTTTTTTCAGATATTAATGATACAAAATAAGTATTTATCATGTACATTACTTAAACTACTAATGTTTGTTTTCTACAAAAAAACACAAGAACAAAGATGATGTCATTCAATTACGCATTGTTGAGTATGTAATTATATAAAAATCATACTTGAAAGAATTTCATAAAAATAATAATTTAATATTTAAATTATATATTTTTATTTTTTTAAAACATATATTTCTACATAAATACATATCTATAATAACTTCTATACGTATTCATATAATCACATGATATGCATTGTATTTTATTTAATCAATAATTTTAAATGGTTATATTAAAAAATAAATAATTTTGATATAAATTCCTTCAACTAACATTAAATACAACAATATTTTTAAAATATTTGACAATTTATATTTTTTATAGTGACATGTATTGTATAAAAAAAAGTAGAATATAAGAGTCTTTGGTAGATATAATAATTGGTGTGGAAAGGCAAATAAAGCATGGGAATATGGAATTTACTAAATGCCATCTAATCTCCTATTCTGAATATCCGAATTTTGGGTATAATAGCATATCATCTCACTTTCCATGATTTGCCTAAACTCTTTACAAAAGAAATGATAATGTTTTCATATTTCCCAATTCATTTTCATTCCTAAACACTTCTTCAAGAACTCGGATTCGAGTGATGCGAATTTTGTGCATTTGATATATGCCTTTGAGGTCCAACTGTGTGTGGGTTCCCGGGCTTTACAGTTGGTTAGATTCTACCCTCTATGCAATCATTTGCACCTTCTTTTTCAGATTTCACACAAGATTTCCCATCTCACCTTTTCATTTCCCAACTAGTTAATCTCTCAATTTCAATCCAAAATATGTTACCAAAATTCATTAATTAATGTCAATTTGAGAAAATAAGTAGGTACAAGTATAACCTTCTTTTATAGGTCGGTTCATTGATGACATAAAGTGGTACCTTAAATTGTGATTTATGAAAGTGAGTGAGAAAATAAGTATTACTTGAGAATCTTTGTTTTGCCTTTTTTTATTATGCATTACTCAAATTGATCTGTAACTGTCCACAAAATGATTCAACTATTGCACCAACAAAGTTGCATCCATTTTTTTTTTTTCATTAACAGAACAGTAACATGGAAAAGGTTGCTTGTTTTATGGTTTGGAGCCTTTTAGCGAAAAGCAATTTAGATAAGAACAAAACCAAAATCAATGTCCATAATGGACTTGGCTTGAAATGTAAACCACAAAAGGTGAAGAAATATGGGGGAAAATAGAAAAGGCTTTGGATATATGCTTTTGCTAAATTCACATCTCATTCTTCTTCTTTTCTTATCCCTCGATTTGATCGAATCACACTGTGCTTGAAAAGAATAGATGGATAGAGGAAGGGGTTAGAAACTGTTTGAAAATGGCATGATAAGCTATGATGTTTGAGCATTACAAGTTGGTGGTGTCATTAAGAATGACAACACCAAAAAACAAACTGGTCCTCCCATGTGGCCCTCTTGCACAAGGGCATCTTTATGTCTTTCCTTCTGCATATAAAATTCATTATGAACTGCTAATTATTTCATCCTCTACCAATTATCTGCCAGGGAATAATCCAACAGTTTTTGCAATCAAAAGTTACTTTTCTCTCTTATATATATAAGTATGTTGGGAAGATTTTTAGCCAAAAAAGTATTATATTTTAACTTTGTACCATTTTTTATTTTTCTTTTTGAAATTTGAAAATTTTCTCTCCAAAGTTTTTTTTTTTTTTTTTTTT
>Ga0099825_1003198_pt1 | contig 21853 bp, 9 predicted proteins | sample SiratroredBW_FD_76838 | JGI IMG/M metagenome (GOLD analysis project Ga0099825, IMG submission 76838) | Root nodule microbial communities of legume samples collected from California, USA - Siratro red BW | ecosystem: Host-associated > Plants > Roots > Nodule | place: USA: California | collected... | reverse complement strand
TGTGTATATATCAAAATGAAGTGAATCTCTTGTAGATAGAATAATATACGAACAAATTTTTTTATAGTTCAAGCATATAGCAAATTTTATTGTGTGGAGTCTTATTATTTTTATATTAACGTAATCTCTTCCGATGATGATTATAAATTAGCATTGAAAAAGTACATTCCATAATTAATCTCCTAATGTAAAACATGTTATATATGTATAAGATTAGACGTGATTATCCCATATTTAATTGTGGTACTGGTTTTTTTTTTTTTTTTTTTAATTAAATTTTTGTATTTTTTTTTATTATTTTTTTTTTTTAAATATTTTATTTTTTTAAAAAATTAAAATTTTTTTTTTTTTTTTTTATTTTGGTTATATTTTTTTTTTTTTTTTTTTAACAGCAATTGTGGTACTAGTTAAAAGAACTATTTTATAAAAGGATTTTTATTTGTGGTTATTTGTTACGAACCAACCTACTACACTAATAATATTGTAGCTTATTGACAAACTCAGTTGTAAGAAACACAGTTAGGGTACACAAATTGCTTTTACTAAATAAACGATGTAGTGAGAAATGTGCTTAGTAGTGCAATGCAATTTGTAGGTAAAGAGCGTGATGTTATGAGAAAACGAAATTGTATTGATAAGTGTACCACAATGTTTGATAATAGTTGTGATTTTAAAAGAGAATAATCACCTCAACAACCATCAGTGTTCCGATAGAACATGTTATAAGGCCAACATCTAAAGTATACACAAAATTTGGTTATTCTTACACGGATGGTACGAGATGGAATGAAGGGTAGAGCAAACCAATATAACTATTTATGTTTTCTAAATTAGTTTGAGAAATGTTAATTAAGAATAACAGTTATTGCACACCTCATTTCCTGAGTATCCTATGCCTGTTTCTTGTCTCACCCCATTACGCACCTCATTTTTTTTTTCCCCAGGCATCAAACATTTTACAAGAACAATAACCAGCAAGAATAAAAAATGTATAGATTATGATATAATTTTAAAAAGAATCTCGATTTTATAGTTTTAAGAAAGTAGCAGATAAGAATATAAAACAAATACAATAAAAAGCTTTTTTAAGATAAATATAATTTTAAAACAAAAAAGCTATAGCTTATTTATTTTCACTTTTCTCGAAATTGGAATAAAATCTTTATTTTATTTATTATAAATACTCAAATTTCGAGCAATGAAAAAACCCCAATCCATTTCATCTCCTTCCAATTTAATCCTATCTATCTTAGCATATTCCAATTCGCTTCACTTCGACCAATCCAGTATAGCCTTAATCTTGATTCACAAGCCAAGTAAGAAGCATTGAACTGCTCAAACGATACTTGTCAACCATAGGCTGTTAATAAATATCTATAGATTAAGAAACAAAAATCCCTAAAAATATATCATTCAAAGAGTATGTAAGAAAAATTGGTTATATCCTAAAAATTGCGCAGTTCCTTCTTACACGATATATTAAGCCTTCTTGCAGATATATTGGCAATTACTTCTTGTACTTTTATTTTAGAATTTATTTATTAAACGATTTGTTTACTTCTTGTACTTTTATTTTAAAATTTATTTATTAAACGATTTGTTCACATATAATGGCCAGTTACTTCCTGTATTTTTATTTTAGAATTTATTTATTAAATTATTTATTCTTATATACGTACAATCAAGTAAAAAACTTTTAACTTCTATTATAAATACTAACAAACTTTTTTAATAAATAATAAAAAAATCTAATAAATATTAAAAAATATCTATATTTTTTAAACAACATTAAATTAGTTATTATAAAATTAAATATATAAAAATAATATGTTAACTGAATTTTTTAAATTATAAATATCTTAATCATATCCAACATATTTTTATTATTATTTAAAAAAATATAAAAAAGATGTTTATGTAAATATAAGAAAAAAATTATTTAATATATAAAATAACAAAAATATTATTAGTATTTTAAAAATTTGTTTTAAATATAAAAAATATTTTGTATCGTATAAGAAGCAAATACCTAAAAATTGATGGTTGCATTTCACATTATGGCAAGTAAAAAAATTATACTCCTAAAACATAGAAAAGCCACACCATTTTTAATCAAAACAAATGCAGTAGGAGTAATTATTTTCCGAAGCACTGCATCCATGATAAGCTTGCAAGAAGAAGGTTCTCTTAAATTTGGAATGACTACCTTGACACACATACATTACATCAATATAAACAAGGTACATTGATTGACTGACCCAAATGAGCAAACAAGGGAATATACAGGGGAAAATGAGTTAGATTCAGGCCCGCCAAAATATACAGCACTTTGGACAAAAAAGAAATGAAAAACATGACTTATTTTTCAGTACATGTGGATATCAACATTAATTTCTCCCGAGTGACGATTGCTTGGTTTCTGAGTAAAACTATTGTGGTTAGTAGTACCATATTGTAGCCAAAGCCACGATATTCTCTCCAATGCCGCTTGTCCAGCAACTCGTACATGATACACAACACTTAAATCCGTCCATATTTCACTTGCCACGGTTCTTGATTGATTACTTGGGTTGTAACCTTCTAAATCTGACCCAGTTACCATAACTACAGAATTGTCATCAAATATCACAAGATCTCGTGAACCTATTGCCTCTTCAGAAGCCTTTACTAATAGATTGGTTGTAGTAGGAGCACATCCAACAGTCCTCCTCACCATAATATGGTGGTAGTATTCTTGGACAACCTGAAATGTCAGCAATTAAATTATATGACAATTAACATTACTATTAATCATTTTTCAAAACAAATTAAGTTTTCAGTCCGAAATCACAGAAAAAATAAAGATCTATTTCATGGTTTAATACACCAACTAACCCAAAAGATGTTAGGTAAAGTGAAGATATGAAGTCTTTAAAACTTCAAAATCAACAATGACAATAATTGAAAGATACATACACTACACACTTACTTGCCACTGAGAGGAAGCTAGAAGCACCCTTGGTCGAATTGATTTCACATAATCATATGCATCATTAGGTGTCATCATTTTGTGGTGCACCTACACACAAGTTCAACAAATAAGAACAATATTAGCCAATACCAATACAAACTTTCCTTTTTCGGTTTTGATCTTCTCTACCCTCATTTTCAAGTTATGAAACCAACCAGATAACAAATGACGATAGTTGTGCTGCGACCACGTCCAGCTTTGCAATGCACATACGTAGTGCGTCCAGATAATGCGTTTTCTTCATTAAAAAAAGAAATGGAAAAGGTCAAAATAATTACAAACGGAGTCTTACCTAAATTATATATGAAGAGAAAAGGAATACATCATAAAAATGATAGAAAGGAATACAACATAAAAGAATAAGAAATGTTGAACATGCAACTACTGAAATTAATCCATAATGCGCTCCCATTCTGTTGGTCACCGTATGCAACATTTTACAAATAATTTAAAATCAATAATCAATTTTGTCCCTATATAAAGCAAGTAACATGAATATGTCACTAAAAGGCGAGATATCATTATAGTTAATCATTTTTCATAATACTCACCATGTATGAAATTCACAGCACGTCGTATGTCATGCAATGAAGGAGCAAAACAGTAATCTCTGGTAGGGATCACTAAGTGGTTAATTCCATGAGTCTGTGAAGTTTAACAAGAAGAAATTACGAGAAAATTTTGTACATAAAATTTGAAGTTACGAAAACACCCAAGATGGTATATATAACCCACGCAATTAAAACATAACACAATGCATTAGGAACACTAATATTCGCGAAGGACTAGTCTAACTATTATGTTGCACAAATAAGTGTTGTACCTAAATATCTTAAAGCACGTTGCATACTAGAACACACCATGATTCACAGTACAATTAATGTCACTGGTAAAAGTTTTATATTTTAAACTTATCACAAAAGCCAAGATACACACACAAGCATTAAACTAAAAAAATGCTGTAAGTTAATAGTAACAATGTTGCCTCTAATTCACAATTTGCCTCAGGGTTTAGTATCCTATAAACCATTTCCAAGTAATACTTGGTTCATTTAACCATAATATGTATTTTATTCCATAGTCAATGTTTGAATACCTTTTAAAATTGCAAAGACAACAAAGCAAATTAATCATGGTCAAATTTCTATGACAACAAACTCCTATGAACTTAACTCTCAAATTTCACAATTTACAAATTTATAATTCGATATCATTTAGATATAAAATCAAGTAGTCAAAAGGATTTAGTTAGAAAGGTAAGTGCTAAACAATAATGAAAATAAACCTTTAATTAATACCTTAACCAGAAATAAAAAGACATATTAAACTCACATAATATAATGTTGTCGGAACCAAAGTTTCATATGACTCATTCAATGTGATGACCCCACGAACACCAAGCTCCTTCAGGTGTGGAACATCAATAGGAAATGGAACAGCACCTAACAATACGAACTGAAAATTAAGTGCATCAAATTTAGGATCAACCTTGTGTTCCACAAATAACAAAAGACAACTTTATATAGAGCCAATCTTTAAAATGTCACATTAGTTAAAAAGAAAACGAGAGACCTCTCAACGCCAAAGTATAATCATTTAATAGCTTCACAGTTTATATATACAATGACTTAAGAAGAGTTTCTATATTAAACAATTAATACTGTAAACCCCAATACCCCTTCTCCATATATGGTAATGTTATCACAAGATATGATCTCCAGTCCACAAGTTGCATCATCATCTCAATAAAAACCATAACATGAAAAAAGAAATGATCAAGCCCAGTTGACATATTCAATCAATGCTAATAAAAAGTACAATGTTTTTAACCGCATACACATTAAATTTGTCGCAGTGCATGTAAAACATTCAAATTGAAGATATAAGCAAACACTGAAAGCAACTAAACATTAATTTATACATGACCAGACTCAAGCATAAGAATCACTAACAGGCTTATCCAATAAATTTTATAAACAAGGGAACAATCTTTCTAACCCAAGTATTTTTCCTTCTACACATACACATTAAATTTGTTGGATTTCATGTAAAACCATTGTGACATAACTAAATTGCAAAAGAAAACAAAAATACACAATTAAGCTCAAAAGCAGAAATTGTACCTCATCAACCTTATCCCACCATCGAAACTCAGCCTGAATCTTATTCCTGACAACATTGTAAAAAAGGGTTGGGTAGAATAGCACACGAGCACCTGCTCCAACCAACACCCTCTTTGCATCATAACCCACAGGCGTCAACCCTCCTTCCTCCTCACCTTCTCCTATGTCACCCCCCTTCAATTCCTCTATATGCATAACTCACTTCCAAATCACGAAACAATTACAGGACATCCAGGTAGTAAAGAAAAAAACCTAATTAACAAATACCTATCGTATGAACCACAATTATAATTTCACAATTCCCCATGTTATGTTTCTTTCATAAAAGGTTGATTGTTCGGGACGAGGAAAACCGATGATAGACCAAGGGAGGAAAAATTTGTCCCGAGGAAGGAAAATTATAAGGGAAAAGAATCGAAAAAAGAGAGAAAGTTGGGAAATGGAATCGCTAACCCAGAATCTAGGATAACCAGAAATTGACTCTGTCTCAACGAACTCTGTTGCACCGAAAGTAAATGATACAAGAATGAGGAGAGAAACGACGATTATGATGCAAGGAAGGTGAAAATCTCGTAGAGAATGACACGAAAGTCACCACTTTTAGGGGTAAGTTTTGCAAACCAGGGATAGGTACTCATAAGACAGAACACAGGTTTCCACAAATTCTTGCCCAAATCGTATTACACTTCAAGCTTTTCAATTAAATTTTATTTAATTTAATTCCTACTTTCCATTTTATTTTATTAAATTATATTGATTTTCTTAAAGATATTGCCATATTCCTTACATATCAACACTGCAAATTAATTCGATGGAATAAATTGGATAGAACACGTATTCATCTTATCCATTTTTTTCATTAAGATATCAAGTTCTTAGTTGCTTTATTTTTCTTAATTAAATTTCAATTCTTAATAAATTTGATATTTTCATATTAAAGTTTCTTTTTTATTGTTTAGTTGTTCCATTTGTTATTATGTATTAACACCATTTAGTTTTATTGTTATCATAAAAAGTAAGTTTTATTGTTATCATAAAATATAGTTTTTTATTAGTAAAAAAGAACACATTTAACTGTATTTCTATAAGATTTATAATTATAATTTTAGATTCAAATGTACTAAAATTATTACTGTAATTGTAAAACCGTGATAGAAAAAATAACATATAACTACGGTTCTAAAAAAATTACAATAAAAAAATATTCAGAATGAACTAGAAAATAGCAAAAAAAAAGAAAATAACATATTGCGATTTTTATTTATCATATACTAAACTTAACTTTCTTTTTTTACAAAATTAACAAGTGCAATCCTTAGGTTGTCATTTTCAATACATTTTTTTTCAATCACTTAATTTCAAACTCAGTTTTAATTATAATTAATTTTATAAAAAAAATAATATACATACTTATACACTTAAAAATAATAAAGTAAAATAATTTGAAACTAATATTTTATTTCTTTTGATTTTAAAATATATATTAAATAACAAAACAAACATTTATTATATAACCTCAGCCAGACCTTATTTTGAAAAATAGAAAAAAGCATGAGCAGTCTTTTCACAAATGTAATTGTACTTTAATTCAAAGGTCCAAAAAAGTGATAATTAAGTAGATAACACCAAATAACACTACACTAGCGATTCCAAAAAAAAAAAAAACACTTTATACGGCTAAGCTCAATTAAACGCATAATCATGAAATTAAAACGTAATCCAAAATTCAGGTAATATTAGGAGCCACAAAGTAAAAAAATAAAAAAAAATCCTTTAAAATAGTTTAAACATACAGATTTTAAAGTATTATTCTCTATTTAGTATATTATCCACGGTGATAAATTGGATAAATTCTATTCTGGATCGTAATAAATCGGATAAAAAGTATATTAATTTATTAAAATACTAATTAAAATGTGATATAATTCGAGTTATCCATTAATAATTTTTATAGTAATAAAAATATTTTTAATTCTACTTTAATTTTTTGAAGGTATTTTTAAATTCGGTTTTAATTACTTTATCTGAAAAGTGACTTATTTTATTGTTACTTTTTCTACTTGTCCTACCCCAAACGAAAAAATGGAAGCAAAACCCAACTGAAGCAGCCCTATGAACTACGTTGGTTTTATGAAAATTATTTGGGTATCTATATGCGTCACTTAATATTCCTTATTGAGTTTTCTTGGTGTGGCGGTAAAGAGCATCTAACTCAACCCTTTTCTATTCTCAGAATTACAAATATTCAAACGCAGATGGGTGCGAATCAGATTCACTCCCAACAACTGTTACAAATGTATTCCCAAAACTATGCTTCATTCATTCTTCATAACCAAACAAACATGTTGTTATGATTATGTCGAAGCTAATTTTAGCATACCTTAAAAATAAATAAGTCAACGGCTAAGGATGTCTTATATTGCTAAACCTACCCTATTATGCACAAGTATTTAGATTTAAAAAAAATCATCATTTAATAAATCATATGATCCACAAATCTATAGTCATTATCAACTTTCTTTGTTGTCTTTCGCTTGAAAAGAAAGATGGGCCGAAATATTTAAAAGACAATAGCAATTAGTTATAGCAGCTTTGATAAAGTGGACGGTTACACTAATGGAACAAGTCACCATTGTTGAATCATCTAACAAATTTAGAACTTTCCCACTCATCAATTTGACAACAGATTTCTCTCTTCCTGTGCATGTTTGCATCATTAAACAAATCCCTAACTCAGATATGCTTATTATTCCATATACTTTTGCATGCATATTGAGTCACTGCGTAACCTTTAAGGGAACATTTTGAGTCACTGCGTAAACTTTAAGAGAATCCAACACCAGCCAAAAACAGTAGATAAGTATAAGTGCAAAACTTAATGTAGCTGCAATTCTTTATATTAAAAAACAATATACTAGTTAAAATAAAACTTTAGAATATAATTTATGGATCATTTGGTATAAAGCTAATCCAGTTTAATAGAGATAAAATTCTAAATATATAATTATGCTAAATATTTAAAATAGAAAAAATTGTCCTTCGCAGTTCGATCCAACTCCAACTGCAAGATTGTCTTTTGGGCAAGTGTACATGATCTTCGTTAAGACTTCAATTACGATAAAAATATAACAAAAAAATGTTTAAGGATTCACGTCTAAGTTTTGTCCAAGTGTGGAACTTGTCTTTTCTATTGTCACATAAATCCAAGAGCCTCCATCCGAATGAAAGGCATGGTAGGAGTAGAAGAGGGGAATCGTGACTAATTCCAACGCTAATAATTTGACCCTTTTTTCTATCAGAAATTCCGAAGCTGGATATATAGCTGGTCATGAGAATGAGTTTTGCAACTGTTAGCAGATGTAGGCAACGATTCGATGCTCATGGACCGTGTGCATATGTTCCTCCAAATCTGCTTTAATGGACCATCACCTGAACAAATTGCTGTTTTCATTTCACTCTCTTTACGATTAGTTTTATTCGATCCACCTGTAGCACCAATAGGGGAATATACTGCCCAAACCAATTAAAGCTCACTTGAGTTGGGCACATAGCTCCATGTGCCAATTTTCCACTATTTCTTGCTCATCATGTAAAATTTATAAGATAAATTAAAGTTTCTACAACCAAAGGAAGCTAAGAAAGGTATCGGTTAAAGTTTTTATGATAACTATAAGAAAAATATTTTCAAGATTAAATAAAAATGAGATAAAAGTTAAATATACTTAAAAATAATAGTATTTTTAACCTAAAACTTTAAATATTAAATTTGTGATTTTTTTTATATTATTAACTTTCTTATTTATACTTAACCTGGAATTCGACTTACGATTAACTACTACTGCTACTAAAATATAATGAAATTTGAAACAATGAATAATGAAGGATTAAAATTTGATATAGGAACTTAGGTAAGTCTGAGGTTAGTGAGTGAGATTGGAGGGAGGCAAGGCATCTTTGTCTTAGAACCGAAAGGGCTAAAAGGTAACATGGGAAACGGAATAAAGGTAACGTTACACTTGACATTTTGTCTTTGACGCTGCACCTTCTTTCACCTTTTTTTTTCTCTTCTTCTCCTTCTTCTCCACCTCTCACCAAACATTCTCTCATCCTTCTCCAATGGCTACCAAGCAACAAAAGTTACCCCTTCAACACAACCAACAAGACCCAGATAAATTCCATTACCATTTCCTCTACAAAGCAGCACTCTTTCTCATCTTCTTCGTTATTCTCCCCCTCTTTCCCTCACAAGCTCCTCACTTCATCAACCAATCACTCCTCACCAGAAACTGGGAACTCCTCCACCTTCTCTTCGTCGGCGTCGCCATCTCTTACGGCCTCTTCAGTCGCCGAAACCATGAAGCGGAGAAAGAGAATAACAACTCAAAGTTCGACACCGCTCAAACTCTTGTCTCCAAGTTCCTTCAGGTCTCTTCCTTCTTCGAGGACGAGCCCGAAAACCCGGCTGAGTCCGATGAAACCAAAGTCCAAACTTGGAGCAACCAACACCGCAGGAACGAACCTGTGGTTGTGGTCGCTCCACCGTTGAAAAAGCTTTCTACTTTTGATGACCAGAGTGGGGACAAGCCTTTGCTTCTGCCTATTCGAAGCTTGAAGTCTCGCTTGTCTGATGATGACAAAGATGTGGATGTTCAATTACTAAACAGGTCAATGAGTTCTAGAAGATTTTCAAACAATTTGAATAGAAAAGCAGAAGTTGTTGAAGCTGACGGTGCTGGTGCTGGTGCTGCTTTTTCAACAACCTTCAAAAGAGTTTCTAGCAATTCAAGTAAAAGTGCTGAATTTGAAGCTGGTGATGCTGATGATCAATCTCTAAATAGGTCAATGAGTTCCAAAAGGCTTTCGAGCAACTCGAATAGGAAAGCAGAAGTTGAAGCCGATGATGATGTTGATGTTGGAGTTCGATCTCTAAATAGGTCAACATCTTCTAAAAGATTTTCAAGCAGTTCAAACCAAAATGCAGAAGTTGAAGGTCCAAGAGCTGAGGAGAAAAAGAAAGAGAGCGTGGTGCTTCCTTCTCCCATTCCATGGCGTTCTAGATCAGGAAGAATGGAACCTAAGCAAGAAGAAGTTGACGATGCCTTTACCCATCAATCTTCAAAGGAGGAATCTGAGTTCTCTAAGGTGGAATCTCGCCCACCAAAGCCTCAAACTTCACGTTCTTTCCGAGCAAGTTCCTTGTCTCCTGCGCCTTCTTTCTCCACAGAATCACTTGCCAAAAACGCAGAGGATATAGTGAGGAAGAAGGGCTTCTACAAATCTTGCCCTCCTCCACCTCCACCACCCCCACCAATGATGTTTCAGAAATCAGTGTCCATGAAGCCAAGGTACGGTGTTTCATTCAACGGACCTTCCTTCGATAAGGAGTTGAAGAGAAGCTTCACAAGTGAGAAAAAGATGCCGGTGGGGAAAATAGAAGAAAAACAATCTATGCACAGGTTCATGGGGAATGCAAGCGTGCCTCTCGTGTCACAGCCAGCTGACAAAGAAAGCTTTCTCGACAAGGTACTTGTGGAATCTGATGATGATGAAGAAGAGGACACGGAAACCGAGGATGAAGATGTCGGAGGAGGAGGAATCATTGTTGAGAACGAGGGCAATGGAAAGGGCGGAGAAAGTTCAAAAATTGATGGGGGTTTCAGTGGAACAAGTGGTGATGAAGGACCAGATGTGGATAAGAAGGCTGATGAGTTCATCGCTAAGTTTAGAGAGCAAATAAGGCTTCAGAGAATTGAGTCTATCAAGAGGAGTACAAGGAATGCAAGAAACTCTTCAAGGTAAATAATATTGAAGATCCATATCATATCAGATCCTTCTTCTGCTTACTACATTAGTTAAATGGGATGTAATTAAATTGACAAGGATGTTTCTTTCCACAGATTAAGGTTGTAATTGGATACTCCTTTCCTCTTCCCCCAAAAACATTTATGGCATAGACTGATTTACTGATATTACTTAGGCCTTGCAATATCTTCAGTTTCTTATGCCCTCTACTTTCTGCTGCGGATTTGACCAGTTCTTGTTTGTACAAGGTAATTGTAGTGAATTAGTATTCACCAATTACAACTTACAGATTGTTGGAGACAAAGGTTAATAATTTATTTTTTTAACATGTTTTTTAAGTTTGTTTCACTGTTGATTAAATTTATTAGAAGTTATACAAAAGATTGAGTTTAAATCAAGAGATGTGACGCAGTTAGGAGAGTGATTGTTCGCTTAATGATGTAACAGTGGCAGAGGCACAAACCTTTTTATGCAGAGATGTAAAAATATCAGTGGAATAAGATGGTACTATATGATTAAAAAAGATTTATTAATTGGTTATATATACAAATGAATTGTGAAAACACCATTTAAAAAAAATTCTTCATTTCTTTGAAGTCTCTTGACCATTATTGGGAAAAAGTGGAATTATGGCTTCATTCACTATTATGCTACTTGTCTTATGCTCGCAAGTACATCATAAAAAAGAAATAAATAAAGGAATGTTATGGCTCCAATCATTGTTGTTCTTTATTTTGGGCAGTTTACAAGTACAATGTAGGAAAAGAGCGTGTTTCATCGAATAGACGCTGAAATTGAAGTTCCCGGTCGATACAAAATAAGACAAGCAGTGTTCCGTCCTGCTTTCTAACTATTTCGTTATGTCAGTCTCAAAGTCCCGATTTTTGAGGTAATCGGGATCTGGGAAAAACAAACAAACTAGTGATATCTCGGTTATGATACCTATGTGATCAAACCGAAGGTAATTTTGAGTGTACATAAAATATTTAATAAGTAATTGTGGGAAGAAGAAGGAGAAGGAAAGAGAAAGGCACGTAAGCATAGAAAGAATTGTATTTCGTATACTAGTAAAACGTATCTATCTACAAAGATACATAGTGTATTCACAGACGAAAGAAAAAAAGAAGAGTATCTGGATGAAATGCATTGGTGTTATAGTGTTACGTGTAACATCCTCCCATAAAATAATTGTGAGGTTATTAACAACTATTATTTTGTTTCTAAAAACAATGAATGAAGTTCCAAAAGGTGGTTTAGTGAAAGTATTGGTGATTCGAAGAGTGATAGGAATGTGGGTAAGACTGGGTCATTTGTTTTGGGTGAAGTCACAAATAAAGTGTGTTTTGTTTTAGAATGCATGACTAGATTGGCGGTCAATCAATAAAACTGCTACAAGATTATCTGAATAGATTTGTAGTGTTAATGAAGAAATACATAACTCATGAAGCAAACTTTGAGCCCATTTGATATGAGCAAGAGCAGTTGCAACATTTTTATATTTGACTTTTATGTTGTTTCTAGAAACAACTTTTTGTTTATGTGATGACCAAAATATAGGATTTTGTTCCAGAATAACGATGTAACATGTTGTGGATTTCCTATAATTTGGATTAGATCTCCAATCTGCATCCTCAAAAACTTGAATTTAAAGATGTGAACAATTACTAGTAAAACTCCAGGATTCAAGGTTCTAGCAATGGTGTTGTTGAGGTTGATGTATGTATTGACAAACCTTATTTACACTATACGTAAGTTCTGGTCTAGTTAAAAGAATGCACTATAACAAATCAACTATTGATCGATATATAGTTGAATCTTGCATAGCAGTAGTTTCATCTTGTGTATGGTGAGAAGATGATATATATCATCAATGTAGGTTGAGGTTTTAAAGAAACCATGTTTGTTCTATACAACAAAATCTTTTATATTTCATTTAAGATAAATGTAGGTTTTCATCAGTTCATGAAGCTTCGAGGCCAAGGAAGAAATGCAAGGATCCTAGTTCTTTTAAAGCAAAATGTTGTTGAAGCATGGAAATACGAGACTGAATATCAGTAGCAAATGTGTCTGTGATGATTATATCATCAACACATATAAGAACAAACTGTAAAATAAGGTTTAGACCGAGTTCAAGAGAGGGAGGGTGAATTGAACTTTCAAAAACTTTTCGCAAATCTGATTTGTTCTTGAAGTAGAGAATGAAAATTCTTTATGTAATTCTGAACTGTCAGGTAAACAATCGATTGTGCACAGCGGAAGATATCAGAGATAAACCCAGAAAAAATCAGTTAAATCCAGAAAACAGTTTACAGTGTAAAATTTTTTTAACCCAGATTTAAAATGTTTAAACACAATCCAGAATCACAGTTGATTATGTAAACAGATGTTCAGAGAATAATCAGCAGTATGAATAGATTTTAATCCAGTCAATTTTATGATTGATTATTCCCATTATGTTTTAATTTACATGTGGTATCAGAGCACATGGTTGATTGAATTTATGATTCTCCAATTATGGTTTTTCCTAATTTTAATAAACTCTAAATTCAAATTAGGGATTTTTTTGAATGAATGGGTGCCTACTGATTTAAATCTCATAATATGCTTCTTTTTTTTTATGTGCCTTATGTGAAGCATGTGTGATTTTTAAATTAATTGAAAATTAAATTGTTTTTAATCTACATTTGCGCACATGAATTGAATTTTAACATGTTTATGGTGGAATCCACGTATGCACCTTATATGGATCAAGAGCCGCCATTAATGCATAGCGCGTGGCAAAAGATTGTAGAGCTACACCAATTTACGTGATTTTCCTTAAAATTGCATTAAAGTGATATAATAAAGTAATGATAAAAGTTTTCATGGACCCCACTGGAAGTTGAAGATTTTACTGCATCTTAAGTGAATTTGGATGAATCACCTCACGTAAACTGTGAATTAAATTGGTTGCACCTCTATCCAAATTAATTATGGTAGCCACTGCCGGATGCTTATGGTTTAAAGTTTTTATTTTTTAAAAAAATGGGTATAATATTTTCATAATTATTTTCCGCTGCATTAATGATAATTAATTAATTATGAATTGATTGATTTGTTAAAATTAATTCAACATCAAATCTTTATATTTTAATTAATTTTAAATTAATGATTATTTTATTGAAATTAATTGTACGATGGATTTGTAATCACTAAAGTGATGAAATCTTTATGTTTTATTTTAATTCCAAATTATTGATAATTTTATTTATTGAAATTATTTGTATGATAGATTTGTAATCACCAAAGTGATCAAATCTTTATATTTTATTGTAATTCCAAATTAATGATAGTTTTATTTCAATTACCCATATAATGGATGCTAAATTATAAATAATTGATGTATGGGTTAATTGAAGTTCATTATTATAAGACATTTTGTATGGGTTAATTGAAGTTCATTATTATAAGACATTTTGTATGGGTTAATTGATGCAACAAATCTTTTATATTTCATTTAAGATAAATGTAGGTTTTCATCAGTTCATGAAGCTTCGAGGCCAAGGAAGTAATGCAAGGGTCCTAGTTCTTTTAATGCAAAATGTTGTTGAAGCATGGAAATACGAGACTGAATATCAATAGCAAATGTGTTTGTGATGATTATATCATCAACACATATAAGAACAAACAACATAGATAATTTATGAAATTTAAGAAACAAGGATGTATCACTTCTAGTGGCAAAAAAACAAAAGGAGGATAAAGTGGTACTTAGCTTATGAACCAGGAATGTGGTGCTTGTTTAAGACCATAAATAGCCTTATGTAACTTTCAAAGTAAATTTTGATCAACTGCTTCAAATTCTAGTGGTTGACTCATGTAAACAATTTCTTCTAAATCCTTAGGCATTATTGATATCAATTTGATGAACAAGCCATTTATATGTGAGAGCAAGCGTTAGAACTATGTGTATTGTGTTTGGTTTAACTATTGGACTGAATGTTTCAGAATAATCAGAGCCATGTTGTTGATGAAATCCTTTGTCAACCAATCTTGCTTTGTCATGTTAAAAGGTTCAATCAGCATTATATTTCATTTTGAAGACTCATTTGCAGTCCATGAGTGTTGCACTAGAAGGAAGAGATGATAGAGTTCAAATTTAGTTTTGAAGAATAACATTGTACTCCTCTTACATGGCTTTGAATTAGTGTGGAGTTTTCATAGTTTGTTTTACTATAGTTGAAACAACAGTAGATAAAGCATATGTTTTGAATAAACGAGGTTTGAAAATCCTAGTTTTAGCTTTTGTAACCATGGGATGATCATTTTGTAGAGATGGAGATGAGACTTGTTCTGTAGAAGAATTTAAAATAGAAGAAACAATAGAAGAATATATGCTTTGATCATTTGTTAAAGATGTTGAATTATTAAAAGTATCATGAATGGCTGTAAGTTGAAGAATAATTAAAGATGAGTAAAGTTGATCCGTAGTAATTTTTCATATTTAAAGGATTGTTAACTAATGCATAAGGAAAAACAAATTTATTAAATATGAAATGTTGAGTAATATATGTTTTACAATATGGAGATAAATACAAATAACCTTTGTGTATAGAGCTATGTCCAATAAATAAGCACATGAAAGAGCGAAATTCAAAATTGTGAGTGTTATAGGGACATAATAAAGGATAACATACACAACCAAATGTTTTAAAAAGCTTATATTTAGGTTGTTTATTGAATAACATCTGACAAGGATTTTGATAGTTAAAAACATGTGATGGTAAAACATTGACCACATTAATAGCAGTGTTGAATGCTTCACCCTAGAATTATATAGGAAGATTGACACCCAGCGAGAAGAGATAATCTCATATCTGTAATACGACGATGTTTTATTTCTTTGGAGTTATTTTGTTCATATCTATGTGGATAAGATAAACATTGTTTAATTTCATGTTTAGTAAGAAAATATTTGAGAGATAAAAACTCTTTGAATTTATCAGTTTTGATGTTTTTTATTTGAAGACCAGTTTGTTTCTCATAATATATTTTAAAGGATTTGAAAACAGATTGAGCTTAAGATTTATTAGTAAGCAACTATAACCATACATACTTAGAATATACATAGAGGAAATAAATTTAACAGCGTGCTCCATTGAAGTAAGAATGGTTACAGGACCCATATATCAATGAAAATTAATTCTAAAGGGTGAACATAAATAGTTGTAGAATTATTGAATGATAATTGATGATATTTGGCAAGAACCATGATTCATAGAATGTATATTTGACATGAACAGGAATAATACATTGTTTCATTATATCATTAAAGAAGTATTATGAAAATTAAAATCTGAAGAAGGAACAAAGTTTTCAAAACTCATATAGGTCATCTTTAAGTTTTCCTTGTAGAAGACTCGTCTTTGTTTTCTAATGTTTCACAAGGCAATAATCAAAGTAAAATAAAAAAAAGAAACAATTATCTCTTGCAAACTTTGAAAACAATAAGTAAATATTTGGAAATAGCATGCACATGTAGTAGATTATTCAAAGAAAACTTGGTATTGGTGTGTGGTGTAGTGTAAACAACAGAACTAATATTTTCAATAGGTAAACCTGAATTATTATTGATTTTAACCATATCAAATCCTGTGTATAGTGCTTTAGTGGTAAAGTTGGAGTTGTCATGAGTAAAATGGTGAGAAGCACCAGTGTCAAGGTACCATAGTGGGTCATGTAGAGTAGAAGGAGTGTCGAGAATGGAAGGTTCTGCATCCTCACTGACATAAGAAATCAATTGCAAGGAGTCAACATTTATAATAGAATGAGTGGTGTTATCATACCTATGCCACCAATTAGAGGCTAAATGTCTAAATTTTCCACATATTTGACACTGGATTTTTGAACTTTGAAAAGGCTGAGAAACAGAAGAACTCCAAGAATTTTTATTGTGAATTCTTGAACCAAAACACTACATAATTTTGTTGCAAGGTTGAGCACGACCATTCTTTAGTGTAGAAGCAAGAAAACGATTTCAAATAAATTGTTGAGAAGATGTTAAGGAAGAAGCAATAACAATATGCGCTTAAAGAAGGTGATCAACAAACACATGACTCTTCTCAAATCTTTCTTCTTGAGCCAACAACAAAGATCCCATATCTTCCACTGTGTAAAAATTGAGATGTGATGTGATCAAGATGATGAAGGGATCATATTTATCAAGCAATCCATCAAGAATTGCTTTAATATGATATTCAGCAATGAGAAGTTTCCCAAAGCAACCAAGTGATCAACTATCTTCTTGCTATTAAGAAGAAATGTTGATATTGATCAATCACGTTTAGGAGCTCGTAGTTGCAATTTTAATTTCTTCACACAGATGTGAGTTTAAGAAGCATAATAAACTTGGAGTTTGGATCAAATTTGAAATGAAGATTCAAGACCCACCATCTTAGTGAGAATGGTGGTGGTCATTGATGCAAGAAGCCAAGACAATTAAGTGATCTTGTTGATAATAAATAAGATAAGTGTCACTTACAGGATTGGAAAGAGCATGTTATCATTGAGAAACTTTTGGAAGAATCTCATTATTGTCTAAGAATTATTTCAATTTCAAACTTTGAACAGTAGCCAAACTTATTGATTCCATACGAGATAATTATCATTATCTAGTTTGAGAAAAATCAGTATAGTAAAGGTATAAGCTAGGAAAGTAAAAAATAATTCAGTGATTGTAATAACAACAACAATGATCATAGCAATTCTTGATATCATGTGAAGAAGAAAGAAGAGGAAAGAGAAAAACACAAAAAAAGAGAAAAAAGAATTATATTTTTTACATATTAGTAATAAAAGCTTACCTACAACATAAATACAAAGAATATATAAAGTTAGAGACAAAATAAAAAATAGTGTACACATTACATTAAGTAACATATTAAATGCATTGATATTTGATGCATGCACAATAAATTAAATAATATTATAGAGTACTATTATTAATTAGGATCTTCTAAGTATAAATATCTATAAAAAAAATTATTATTAATTAGAGTATATTTAGGAGAAAAAAAATATATTAGTTAGAGTTTAAACTTCTAAAGTATCAAATCACTGAGATAGAAAAATGATAAACTTACAATATATTAGGTGTTGGTTGTGTTATTTTTCAATAAAAGTTAGTATTATTTCGATAGTTTGCATAGTAAAAATTTACTTTAAAAGGTTATACAAATTCCCCAACTGAAACTCCATGAAAATAAGGTTTAAATAGTTAAACATATAAGAATGAGGTAGTATACTTGAATTTTGTTTCCATTAGTAACAATCTACGACAAATAATTTTACAGTTTTCTCAAATACACCTAAGGTCAAGTTTTTATTTAGAATCATACAAATAATATACAATCTTTTAAGAAAACAATTAATTTTTAATCAACTTCGATTTTTTTCTTTAAAAAAAATACTTAAAAGTAAACGTCACGTAATGTTTTAATACTCAACGGAACTAGAATGACATAGGTCTCTAGTTATATCGAATGGGCTTCCATATGGGTGGCCTTTTTTATATTTGACAAATGATATACCTCCCAAAGTTAATATATATATATATTGTTATATTTGACAAAATAACTTATATAAATTTATCTATAAATTTTATTTAATTTATAAATTAAAGTAAAATAAGTATTAGTTTAAAAACATGATTGCTTCTTTTAAAAACAATAAATAAATTGATTAGCTATATATTTAAAATGAGTTTAAGTAAACTTATCTTAATTTATAACAATTAATAAAGAAATTGTCCTTTTTTTCTTTTATAAATCTTGATTAGTTTTTAAAATCGCAATACTTTCGTTTCCTCTATTTTATCACCACAAATACCTGTAAAAAAACCTTTCTGGATAACTAACATCAATACCCACTAACCACCAATGTAAAGATAAATAAATAAACCGAAAATAAAAGACAAAAGATGTGCTGAGTAATAGAAACAGAAAAGCAGTGAAGACAAACTTATCCAAAAATAAAAAGTAGCTGCAAAACTCTACTTTATATTTTATAATAATATATATACTTTATTCTAAAAATATAAAAAAAAAAAAAACTAAAATTAATAAGAACATTAAGTTTTAACTCATTAAATAAAATAGCATACAGAAAATATGGATACAACGTTCTGTTTCTGCAAGTGTATATAATTAAGACAACTTCACTATTTCAATTTAGTTAATAGTTTAAGACAGAGATTGGAAAAAAAATCTTTTGCATTTTGAAGTTGTGTTACTGCTTAATAAAATTAATGCTTGCAGGTTCTTTAGCCCAAAATCTATGCAAACAAGTAGGAAATGAATCACGAAGATAAATATGGATCCTACAAATCAGTATTGATTCTATCTAAATAAAGCTCTGAACATACACTTAAAGCATTCTTATTGACAGACAAAATCAAAACTGCCTGGTTATTAAGAATTTTTACACATACTGCCTGGGCATTAAGAATTAATTAATATTAAACAAGTGCTAAATTGAAACTATCAGATAAAAATAAAAATACATAAAGTCTAAAAATAAAGTTTTCCAATCAACCCGTTTAATTGAAACATTGTTAAACTAGTAACAAACAATGAATGTAAAAATAAAACTCTCCTCTTGAGATATTATAAGAATATTAGGCTTCACACAATCAAGTAATACCAACTTAATACATATATTCAAAGTGTTTTTCTTGCTTATTGTCAACTTAGTATTGGACTACAAAATAGGAAACCCATGATGTTACTCTAAAGAAAAGGACAACCTTCTCTTCCTGTGAAAGATGCAACCAGATAAACATCTGTAAGCAAAACAAATTGACTACTACATGCAAAAGTCAAAAACAAAGTACAACTGTTCTCATGCACAGACCTTTGTCATCCTTTGGATAAGCACTTTTTCTTCAACATTCAAGTAAATCATCGTACACAGGCAAAAGAAAGTGAGGAGAAAAATATAAACAACTAAGCACTGATTTTAAAGAAACCACCACTCATCCTATACTTGCAAATGGTAACATTAAAAATCAAGTAACTGCCTCAATTAAGAAACATGTATCTTGCGATTTAATAAAGAGACATTACAGAACTAGGTCTGGATTGCTATTTCACAGCAGAGAATTCTGGTGAATTTCGGTGAGAATGATTTATAGCATAGTATACTTTTGCTATAGCCCTGACCAAACTAGACAAGTAAGACTATTCTTCAAAGGACCATATGCAATATCCAAAATTAGATTTAGAGTTAAGAAAATCAACAGGATAAAGGAAATAAATCTTGACACCTAACTAAGATGAAATCTAATAACATGTAAAACGTTGGAAGATATAGAACTTCCCTGACCTGAACAAGGGGAAAAAAAAGGCAAAGATGAGAAAACAAAATATAGTTTGAGATCTTAACTAAGCTTACAATTTGTAACAGTTAAGCTCTTAATTAGCTTTTATTCTTTAAGTGAAACGAAGGATGCAACGAAAACAAGCGGTATTGCCTGACATATATCTGCTACTGAATAATTTATCCAAGGTTGTTGCAACTGAAAAACCGTTGCTCTTCCACATTAGTCTAAATTTCTTATTAATTAGGTATAAATTCACTCCTTTGAATCAAGTTGGGTCAGAATTAATCTCACAATGGAAGTTGGAAACAACATACGAAACGAAAATGACATTGATAGAATGACAATTACCTTTGGATCCTCGAGATTGAAAAACAAAATTGATTCTGTAACAGGAAAACTCGCTTTATGAAATTCTTGGACAAGTCAAACACGAACTGGTTGTCGCATCAACTCAGGGAACTTCCTGTCGAAGCGATTATTGCTGAGATCTGACTCAAAGAGGAGTTCCAGCTTCTCAAACTCGGGATTGTATGTGTGTTTTACTTTCCTTTTGTTATGGTTTTCGTTCTTCCTTATTTTTCAAACCTTTTATTTCTTGCAGAGAGAGCACAATACAGTGAAAAGAAAAAACTTGCAAAATCAAGTCTCTGTTCTCGTTTTCAACACAAAAAATAAACTTCCTCTTTTCCTTTTTATTTAAGCAATTAAAAAAATGTAAGATTTTGAATCTAAATTTAAGTCAACAATCAAAACAACATTCAATGAAACGTATAAAATAATAAGTATATACCATCTATTTTAAATATTTTTACATTTATCTTTTAGTATAGAAAAAATATTTGTAAAAATAGGAAACAAAAATATCTCAAAACTAAAACTTTTGTTCTGGTTATGAACATTTATTAGTATTTGAGTATTTGTTCTCACTTGTGTTTACGTAGTGGTGTATTTATAATTTAGTTATTCCTCTTGTAGTTATAAATATTTATAAACTGGGGGTTTATAACCCTTATTTTCTTCTAGCTATTAATTTGTTAATTATAATCATTATTATGTTGATTTAGTTATTTGAAAAGTAGTAGTTCCAATAAAGTGTTATTAATAGTTTAGATTCATCTTGTATTCGACAATGAATAAGCTTGTTTATTATTAAGAGTTTTTGGATTATGTCATTATCACTTGATAATAATAATAATAGTATATTTCCTTGGGTGAACGCAACAAAAGTAGCGATTCAATGGATTGGGAAATTTCTATAAGATCATAATCCTCAGTCTTAAATGCAATATATTGTTAGAAGCATTATTATCAGCATATAATTTTTCTTTTTCAATTTTGAGTGATAAAACTATTTTTGAAGTTCGGAGTAAGATTTATTGGTACAAATTAAAAAATATTTAAATTGAAATTATCCTACATAATAAAAAGTAAAATATTTTTCAGATAAAAATTAACAAAATTTTCTACTAAATATTTTTCACAAAAAAGATCGGCAGAAAATTCATTGTTTTCATTATTAATATGCTTTAATTTTAAAAAAAGTGTATATATATATATATA
>Ga0099825_1003195_pt1 | contig 21859 bp, 7 predicted proteins | sample SiratroredBW_FD_76838 | JGI IMG/M metagenome (GOLD analysis project Ga0099825, IMG submission 76838) | Root nodule microbial communities of legume samples collected from California, USA - Siratro red BW | ecosystem: Host-associated > Plants > Roots > Nodule | place: USA: California | collected... | reverse complement strand
TTTGCTCCACATTTTGCTCCATAATTTGCTCCACATTTTTCTCCACAATGTTTCATAGTGATGGCCCCACTACCAAAGAAAGTGGCTTTAACTTTGACCCACAAAGGTGGGGTTGGACCCACAGTTATGTTATTGGCTCATCAGAGTTATGCTGAAAATTTGTTCTAACTTCATTGTTGCTTTGCAGTTTGTATCTGAGAGGTCAATTGCTGATACCCCTGAAATAAAGAACGAGTACCTTTCATGTTTAAAGCGCGCTCAAAATTTGTTTGGACATAAACTTCATTAGAAGCCAAACAATGAAGCACCATGACAGGATTTTTTTTTTCCCTTTTATTTTTTTAATGTGTATGTGCTTACTTCAATTCAAAGGCAATTTTTTTGTTGATAAAGAAAATAATTAAAAATGGAAATAATGTTACTGAGCATAGAAATATTGTTGTTAATTACATTACCTTTATATTGAACTGTTCTATGCTCAGTAATAGTATATTATGCTTTGATATCACTTCAATTGTTACTAGACCCCCATCCACCCCCATTTGATTCAAGAAATAATATTTTTCCGTTCTGGGAAAGTTGCAGTGCTAAAATTTCTCTTGACGAAGCCGTAATTTTTTCACTGAAAAACATCAACTCTTGTCTATTTCTGTTCTCTATTTCCAAACATGCATGCATGTATCTAAAATAGTTTCAGTTTGAAAGTAAAGAAAACGATGTGTGGGAGGAAGAAATGGTTTACGAAAATCCAAACATGCAAATGCCTCCTTGTCACTAAAGTCGCATGGAGATCATCGTTGAGCTTGTGGTTCAACTTAATTGGTGGTTGAGTACAATTTTGAGTATGCAGTTGCATTAAATACTTAAGATAGAAAATCTAGTAATATATAGTGATTGTACCGTGAAAGAACGTATCAAACTAAGTATCCAATTGGTTTTTAAGTAAAAATTATTATTTTGAAGTTGTAACACATTCTTACAATGAGATTAATTTGAACATATGTATCTGATTTATCAATTTAAGATTAATTTTATGAACTTTTATATATAAAAAAAAAAAGTTAAACTAACAGACAGTAAGATGGAGAAAGATGCAGTTTACGGGCTCAGAACAAATCCCAAAAGAAAGATTGTAACAGAAGTGCTGATAGTGAACTTTTAGTATACCACCACACTGTAGTGGGGCATATGCAAAACCACAGAGCTTGGAGTGGTTTCTGACTGAACCTAAAAGCCTTTAAAAAAAGGTTGAAGAATAAACCTCTATTGGTGTAGACAAGTCAGAAAAATACATTGCTAAAAGCCAAACCAGTTTCTCACAGGAGCCAAACTACCACACATCTTTAAACTTCTGGTAGGTCCGAACACCCATATTTCATTTAATGATGTTATTCAAATTCTGACAGCATCATTTTGATTTGTGAACACTTCAAAAAAGTTACACACACCATTCCTCACACGTGAAGCTCTCAACCACAACAACACATTGCAATGCATGGCGGAACATAAATTTTCAACACACATTCACATTTTCAAAACACAGTGGTCTCATGTGATCATGTCCTTCAAGCTCTTCTCTCTGAAATCTCTAGTTGAGAGAAAGAAGCCTCAAGAAGCCACAGATGAATTGGCCATTGTGAAAGCTGCTGCAAGGGCATGGTACCAACATGGTTCAGGGTCTAAAGCAAAGGCCAAGACTGAGTTTGATGTCACAAGATCTCAAAGTGTGGCAAGGCCTTCACGTTACAAGTTAGAAGCTATGGGCATGGCCAAGGAAACACCATCACTTCACACCATTAAACCTCTTCTTGACTCATATGAAGTTCAATGCATTTCACAGCAATTGGATAGGCTTATTAAAGAGTCTGGTCACAAGAAAATTGGCAATGGCTACAACAATGCAGATAACAGTGATGGTAAGGATAATGTTAACAGAAGAATGAAGAATAAGAAGAGGATCGATAAAAGGGCTTGTATGGTGGGTGGCACTGCTTTGTCAGTCAAATGTGTACCTGCGGTTAATCTAGCTATTTGTCTGCCAAAGGCCAATCATGATTTATGATCATTATCTGTTTTCCGTCACTAGGTTAGTTTAGTGATTGATATATGTCTCAATTGCATGTAATCCATGTTGCAATAGAATAAATTTGTTGATCACATAAGAAATTTAAACTAAGCATACTTGTGTTGTTTGTGAAGTTTCTTTAAATAAAGTCTCGGTTTTAAGTATTATGGTGAAAAACATGATTAAAAAGAGAGATTGTGTTTAAAATTGTTAGTTTTTCCAATAAAGATTAGATTTTATTGAAGTCAGTGGTCAACCAAATTTCTTAATAAAGATTAGTCATCGTTAGTACAATAACGTGAGTATCACATTTATATAGTTAGGACTTGATAATATTTGATCTGCTGTTCTTAATGTTTTTATAAATAAATTTGTTAACAAGCACATAAGAAGTTTAACTTAAACATACCTATGTTGATATGTTACTTTTTCTGGACTCATTCTCCTTAAACAAAGTTTCTTCGTTTGAGTACTACTGTGTATGAGAAAAAAAGAACAGTTGAAAAGAAAGATTCTACTAAAAATGTTTAGTTAGGTTTTGCTGACAAAGATTATAAATTATTAAAAGCCACTTTCTAACAAAAGGTAGTTTTTATTATTAAAGTTAGTGGTTTTTCTAATAAAAATTAATCATTAAACAATATTTTTTGAAGAATTAGCTTATGTTAATGGTTACGTATATTTTTGTGGAACATTGGAAAATGAAAATGTTCATAGAAGAAAAAAATAAATAGAAAGGCTTTAATTTGTAGGATGATAATCACGAGTGAGTGTAATTAAACAAGTGTCGGTGAATGGTAGCTTGTGAAGAGATCTTTTTGGACTCAGTCATGTGATTCCTGGGACTCCTAACCTAACATCCAAGGCAGGAAATATAGCACATATATTTCATAATGTTTACCTCAGTACGTTAGAAGTACCTAAATCAATGCAAGGTCATGTGTTTCCTTCTCTCCAAAGTAATAATTTGTCTATTAACAAGTGTATATCATCACTATGCACAAATGTGAAGGCCAGTCATTCATTTCAAGTGTTGACTTCTGTTACTGTCTTGCCACTCATTTTGATAACACTGTCATAGGTTAAATTATTCGACTTTGGTTGTATTGCAACCACTTCTTTTTAGCATATGACTTCTATCAATGAAATTAACTTTTCATTAAAAAGTTTGAAACTATCGCTATTAGTGGCGAGCACTTTCACACATTGGGTTGAGTTTACACAAACAAACGAAAACGGCTAAAAGTGGTAGCTCTTAGAATTGGCCATGTTCATAGTTATGCAAAAGCTAAGCCATATGATTGAAGATATTGGATGTTAATCATATTATTATGGTCGGTTCTAAGTATGTGGCATATTAGTACCACATGACAACATGGAGATGGGAAGAGATTCTACAAATATAGAAAAACTAGAGATGGGGGAGACAATCTGGTTGTTGCTTTGAGGAATTTTGATGTGGTAGTGAAGGAAAATAATTGTTAGCTTTTTCTTTGTTACATTTATTATTTGATGCAAATCCAATGGTTTTTTTTTCTCCTGTAAAAGCTTTATTTATAACTTCATTTTCACAATCTTGCAAACACCCAAACTTACCGTTTCCACGCTTCAAGTTTGTCCCTGTGTGAGAATAACATAATATATGCTGCTTTTATTTATTTTTATTTCAAATTAACCTTAAACCATTGCCACACTCAACTTAATGAAAATAGTTTAGAAAATAGAGGATCGGCTAAGGTAGACTTCCCTTATAAATTTTTATTCTCTCTCTGTGTCTCAATTTAATTGTGAAGTGCACATACTGCAGACTACCCAACGGAGATTGTGTATTTTTTTTTTACGCCTTAAAATGAGGGAAACAGAAGAAGGCGACAACAAATACGTTTCAAGTTCTGCTACAAAAATAGATAGCCACGATGTTTATTAATTTATTTCAATATTCTGAACTTCGCCTCTTATTTTTGCAGTGCAACTTGAGGTAATTGATTTTGGTAGGGAAAGTTCATTGTTTAATGTAGGGTTACGGAACTTAGACATAAATTCTCTGATTAAATTCTTGTATGTGTCATAGGAGTCCTCTTCTAGTTATTATTTTGTTTTCATCCATGTTAAGTGAATCATGGAGATGGTTTTCATCATCAAAAGGCGACGCCTTCTTCAACGTCCCGGAGTGAAGTTGATATATAATGCTCAGAAAAAAATTATTAGCTCAAACTCTTGTTGGCAAAATGCATATGAACATGTTTTTGCTGGGTATTGTGACATATTGACCTTTGATGAGAAGAGGTCTAGATTAGCTTGACACCTAAGCGATTGCTTTAAGAGGGATTCTGGAAGATCTCCTTTTCACCACTGTGACCCCAAAGCTTCTATTGCTTCATGCTTGAGAACCTTAGATGACCTTGCCCATAAGGTTTACCTTGAAACCAACATCATTTGTTATCAGTTGCAGTTAAGTGCAATTCCTTTTCCCAATTCATATCGGTGGGCAATCTCTAGTACCACAGCAAGGGCATCGCGCCAGTTAACAGCCTTAAATCGTCCACCAGGACCACGAATCATGGGGTCTTTTAACCTCTCTGCCTTTTCAAACCATCATAACAAAGGCGGGTTTTGTCTGAAACCCATTCTTCAATTATGTCCTGCAATGGCCAAGCAGATCAAGCTTCAAAAATAGCAAACTAAGAATCGAAACCAACCTCTTCTCTCCCTGAGAAGGGTTGAGAGAGTGATCTTCCCATTGGTAATAGAGCAAAGTTTCCCAAAAGCATAAAAATATAAAACAATTTAATAATTACAAATTCAATCAAGAAAATGATAAGTGAAACCCCTAGGTCCCAAAAGATCAATCCTTCCAGGGGATCCTCACTAGTTGCTCATGTAATTACAATGAGGATTTACTTAAAATTTAACATAGATTTGGATTCTCTCAGATGAAATATTAATATGGAGAAAGGCACAAAAATATTTGAATCACAGAGAGAATATGAAATATTAATATGGAGACTGATGCTCTCTTTTGCTCTCTAGAAACCATTCTGTGCTCCATTTTCCTATTTAAGTGATTGTTTTAGCTTTGCTTCTCCTTTTTCTAGTGAGTTTAGAGTCTTCTATCAATAAAAAAGAGGTTAAAATAGTTTTAACTTATAAAAAAACCTTAAATCATTTCTATATTTCCTTTTATTCTAAAAACTTAGTGAAGTGTTCATTCGACAATGATATGGTCCTTCTGAAAAGATGTGAAAAGTTCATTGGACAGTGATATGGTCCTTCTGAAAAAAATTGGAGATGGCGCATCATTCGGAGCTTGGAAATATAAATGGAACCTAAATATGTCTTTGATCATAAATTGCATAGTAGAATTGACAAGCCAGAACTGGTGGGAACAAATTTTATGTGTTTGATGATTAAATTTCTTTCACAAATATCTTTTCCTCAAAAAACATCCATGATCAAAGAATGTAAGGTTCGCTAGGTGACCCTAAACAATTTAAATAGCAACCTATGATTACTAGGTCTAAAGATGAAGGTCATGCTTTACTAGAAATTGCATACATTCAGTAATGATATTGTATGATCAATCATACATTTTATATGGTCCAACAAGTATTTAAGTTTAATAATGTAATGTTAACCTAATATACAGTTACAGTTTTGTCAAGTGAATAAAACAAAATAAGAGTAGAACTATGATTTTTGTTGGATTTAGCCAAAGTATACACAACAACTTCCATTATTATTACCCAAAAATGCTTTGGTTGCAAGCTTACTCTCTCCTGTAGTGATATGTCATGCTCCAACAAACAAAAAAAAAGCAAACAAAAAGAGGCTGTACCTCAAGTAAAAGTCATGATGTCACATCATATCTCAGATCTTGGAACCTTTTCATCAAGCTCAACTTGAAACTCTCAACTTCTGCGTCCTCAAGTGAATTTGGTACGGAACTAATTACTGAAATGGCCCCGACATGGTGCATGGATGCTAGAGCTTCATCTATAACAATGAAGTACTGTATGTCAACCAAAAAGAACAAAAAATATTAGTACTAGCAGTACTTTTTGGTTGTACTTTTGCATATCTTTCAACCTCGTAATGTTATTTGAACTGGGTTCTTAATAATCAAAATATTGACAAACATAATGTCCCAAAATAATTGACAAAATTTAAGTTATCTCTCATATTTCAAAGTCCATATTTATTGAATAAGGATGACAAACTGAATATTGTACAAATAAACTAACAAAAAATTAGTAAGGGTTAGGTATTTTTGGTGTACTATTTAGAACAAGAAAAGTACCATCGGTCTTAATAATCCACCTTTCCAACAGAGCATGATAATAAGTATATTTGAAAAAAGTCTACTTAGAACATGTAAATAAAAATACTAAAAGAATTATGATTCCACCTGAGTGTGATAGTGCCTAAGAGCTTGCAATGCTGCTTTCCGCGTTCGGTCATCTGTCGCTGTGCTTAACATATTCAAGAGCTCTTGAGCTCCACCCATCTCAATTATCTTCTTCCTTCTTTCATCTTGCAAGCAAAAAGTAAACAATGTTGAGTATAAACAACTTATGCAGAGACAAAAGACTTTAGAAAGTAATAAATCACCACGTTTCATCCTTAATCAGTTTCATGAGATACCTACACATTAAGAAACTGTAGCAAAATAAGCCGTTTTATAATGCACAAACTAGTTAATTCGGATCAAGGCAATTTTCCCTAATCAGAGTAAAACTCAGTCGTGGATCACGACAAAAATAGTATAACTGACAATAAGGTAACTCTGTTAGCTGTAAGTTGTTAACTCTTACAAAGATGCGGCTCAATTAAAATCTCAGTAAGTATTTCATTATCAGTTCAAGGGTAAAATTTCAATCCATATTAACTGATTTACTCCAAAAATCTCCCTTCAACCATAATTTTGTCATCTCAAGAATAAGCTGAGATTAAAACTAAATGACTAACTGTCACTGGTGTAAAGCACAAGGATAATGAAAATATGTGTAGCAAGAACAGGAATCTGCCGACAAAAACAAAAAAGCAAGAATAGGAATCTGATTTAGAAAACAACAACCTACCCTAATGTGCAAATGACTAGTAATTAATAAAGCACCAAGTGCTTCAATAAATGTCATGTGCCAAAGAAATATGGATCATAAAGTACCAATAGCAAGCAATTAGTGACACAAATATCGAAAGGAACACTTACCATCTGTTGCAAAACGAGCCAATCTGGAAGCTCCCATCCTTTTGAACAAGGGATCCTTGACACGCAAAAGCGAAATAGACTGTTGCATCAAATTATCTCCTGAAAAATCAAAATAGCTATAAGAGAAGCCGGTATTAGAAAACTATTCCAACGAATTAGAAAACTGAACAACTAAGTTCGAGAATGCCCATCTAAAACTCTATCCTACGGAAACCTCTAGCTCAATCAATCAAATTAAAATAAGTCACGATACACAGAATCACTCAAATCACCAACGCTATCAAAATCTAACGATCAAACTCGATTGAATAAGTGAGTTTGTTGATGAAGAAAGAAATGGTTTTTCAGATTTGGGTCGAGTGACTGGATACTCGATTTAGGTTTTACCCGACCCCAAACTAATGAATGGTTGAAAATGAAAATGGGCAAATAAGTCATTTCGCACTCCCATGGGGAACAGATTGAAATCGTGGGAGTGCAGGAAGAAATGGCCGAAATAAAGTTACTAGACTTCTTTTAGAAGGCCCATTAACAATCCACTCAACAATACAAACATAAAAGAAAAAAATATAATAGTATTTATATTTGAATAAATAATATAAGCATTCATTACACAATCATATTTGATTATAAATTTCACTTCATGTTACCTACCATTTACTTTCTTTGTATATTTTTTGTTTTCGAATTTCACTTTATATTTTCACTAATTTTTGTACAGATAGAATTCTTTTTTCTGAAATAAAGCTATTCTCATTGTTTTAAGCAAAATTCTTGCAACATGTTTTGAAACTCTTTTAAATATTCTTTGATTTTTACAAGATAAAATTTATCAAAACTTAAACTTATATTAATTTCACTTCTTTTACCATATCCCTCACTTATTATTTTATAATTTCTAATAATTATTAAGTTAAATTATATTATGGGTTCCATCAATTCTCTTAAAATGGAGGTTAGTTCGTTAAATATACTTAAATTGTTATAGTAATAAGTAAAAAAAAATTGTACTTATATTATCAAATATAATTTTTAATATTTTGATAAATGTTTAATCCAATCATTAATATGAAAATAAAAATTATAACTTCAATTTTTAGTGTAATAATTATTAGAAAAAAAATTAAGTTACAACAATTATCTCGTAAGGAAGTAAAATTAAATATAAATTGTAACATTTATTGTAAAAACAAGTGATTGATATAATACAAATAACACCGGTGTTTAAAAAGGAGGTCAGTAGGGATAATAAAAATAACACCCCTGTTTAAAAGGGAGATCAGTAGAGACGGTGTGTAGTCGAAATTTAAAAGGTGGGAAATTTTGAAAAATAGAAAATATATCTAATGTTTAACCAATATTTAAATGTGAAAGGAAGGTGTTAAATTTTGATAAAAAAATTGAAGAATTATACTTTAAATCTAACGTAGGGAGTTAGAGATTTGTATTTATTTATAAATATTAAAAGTATTTCTTTTAGTAGAATATCTTGACGTGGAGATTATATTGGTAAGTGAGATTATATATTTAAGAATAATGTTATAACAAGTGGTTGGATAGATTTAAGAGTCTTATTAAATTAAATTTTAGAATAACTTTGATATTATCTTAAAGTTGATCTTTAAACTTAAATTTTACAAAATGAACTCATAACATAACAATCACTTATAAATCATTGAAGTTTTTATTTTTAGTTAATATAGGATTAAAACAAAAAACAGGAATCCTTGACACGGATGAATGAGAAAAAAATAAGGTGGAGTTGGATGTTGTGTTATGAGTTGTAGTACCCACTAAAGCAAAGTCTGTTTTTGTCTGGCTCCATCCCAACCAAGCACCAACTAAAGGCTAAAAGCAACCAAGCACCACATAATACAAAATCAAACCCATCTTCTCAAACCAAAGCTATCTTCACAATTCACGGATGAGTTTTTTAACACAAATTTTATATAGACTCTTATCAATAATAATTTATAATATCACAAGAAAGATTATTCTCTACTCTAATAAACTGCAAAAATATATTAGAAAGCCGAGGTAAAGGGTTGGGTTGGGACCAGTCCCACATATGTGCAACCCCTAACACACCTACTCCCATGCCCATAACATAACCTAATTCACCCTTTCTTTCCCTTTCCAATTTCACTTTATAGATTCACTTCACCTTCAATTCCAAATTTAAATTTGGTCCTTCTTTTTCAATGAATTCGGCAGTGTTTCTTGTAGCCAGGTGGAATACTATATCCCAGCTTTCCACATCTTTTGTTTCTTTTCTGCACAAAATCAGAGATTCCAACTTAGCCATAGCTGTAAAATAAATAAACAAACAAATGAGTAATTATTATTACTAGAATCTTGGGTCAGAAAATAACGTAACATTTTCCTTGGGATTGCACTTTTCTTTTTCCTCGAGACTATAGCTGAAGTCTGCTCCACGATTTTATGGCCAGCTGGTTCCTATAAATAATGTTGTGATTGTGACGTAACTTACTTTCCACCTGTTCTCTAATCTCTATGCTCCATTCTCCCCTGGAACAAAACCTTTTCCCCTTTTCAGTCTTTACTCCTTCACTGTCTTCTACACCTGGTTTAACACACTAATAATCAATCCTTCATTATGTTTTCTTCAGATTCACCTAATGCATTAAGGATATGATATAAAAATAATATCATAACATAGTCCAACATGTCATTTTTATTTAACTGTTATTCTCAAAATTCAACATGAATATTAATTAATTGTTTTTCATCTGTATAATTAATTTTTTATTTATTTACATTTCTCGATTTATAAAAAAACCATATACATAGTTTGTAAAAATGGAAAAGAAAAAATGCAAAATATTTAAATGTAAAACTTTGAAGAATTTTGAGAAATCAAACTTTAATTAGTTTGAAATCTAGGGACTATTGTATCTAATAAGGTTGTAACTCATTTATGGGTATGGGCCATTCCATGTTTGCTTCTTTTGACCCACTCTGTAATTATAACCCTTGTCACTAACATGCCCCACTGCCTTCCTTCTGCCATTGGTTCACAGAGGTGTCTCCTCTCAATTTTCATTTTGATGGAAAAGGAGAGTTAATGAGAGTTAATATTTGCTACAAAATCATTTCAAGCCACGAGCTTCTTTACTTCCATGCAACCCTTTTCATCCTTTTTACAGTTCAAGCTCAATTTAATACTTAATTAGTTAAACTTGAGCCATGAGCTAAATATACTAAAATTTAATTAAAATTATATAACTAAACAAAGTAGACCAAGACATTTGAAGCACACAAATGTTGCAAAAGCTCTTATATTTTATTTTCTATTTTCCAGTAATATATGCTATAATTTAGTATACACTTTATAGAAAAAATTATAAAAAAGAAACTTTAATTTTACTCGATTTATATTTTTTTCTTATTCTCTTTCTTAATTATTTTTATGCAATAAAATAATAAATTTTCACCTTTTTTTTCTCCTTCATTCCTATTTTTCAACCATTTTGTTTGCAGTAATGACTAGGAGGAAAAACCGGAGGGTGTGGTAGGGTTTCATTGACTATCCAGTGGGAGGACTATGCAAGCCTATATAGACCTAGATCGTGTCTCAAATTGACGTACCCATGAAATATTAATATAAATAAAGGAAGGGAACATTTATCGGATATTTCAATAATTTGAAATATATTTTAAAAGTAATTAAATAATATACATTAAAATAAATTGAAATATCCAAGGACAAATTATAAGCGGGTCTAATGTCTCTTCATATTGGCTCTCATTAATTTGTGTGATCCTTCAGATCTTTTTGTGTGAGAAAATATTTTAATCAAAGCATTAAATAGTAGGGACACTAGGCAGTTGTAAAGTGTCTTTCGTTTATTAGTTAGTGTACCATTCAAATTAAGCCTATCACATTTTCTACATAGTACCAAAAAACTTGGTAAATTTGTTAGAATGGTTCAATTCTGAAAAAAATTATCAAAAATATGTAGTAGGTAGGGAAAAAATTGTGTATGTATAAGCTTACTGTAAATTTATAACAAGGAAGTGGTATTAACGTGATGCAATTTTAGTGTAGTGTAAGATGTGAAGTTATATTTTATTATACACTTTATCCATGTTAATTGATGTTTGTTTTTTATTATTTAAATAAACTCATGTTATAATAAAATTATATTAAAATAGCGTTACACTACCAGACTATACCTAAAATAATAAAATAAATAAATATTAATTAATTAAATTTACATGGGTCAAACATAATTTTAGTTATTATATTAAAATTATATCAAACTAACAATGCTTCATTCTTTATTTTGAAATTGTATCAAATTAATATGATTTTATTTTCACAAATCTAAATTCATGTCATACGATAATTTTTTCATAATAAAATTATGTTAAGTTGACACAATTTATTTATATAAATAATTTTGTAAAATCTACTTATTTTGATAAGTATTTCACAAAATTGTACCATTTTGAATAAATTTTTCAAAAACTTATTGATCCTACAAAAAATTAAATGTATTTTAATAAATAAATTTACATTTTGTGAAAAACATTGAATAAAATTTGCAAAATTATTGATTAACTTACCTAAACAGGCTTCCTTATTTGTCTCTACAGTACTACAGATATGGGAAGAGTAAAATGAATTAACCAATAATGCTGTTTATCTATGCTAAATGTGAGAAAGATTATATTAAAAAATTCAATTAAATTTGCATTAAGTATACTCCCAACAAACCAAATAAACGAGTTCTTTGAAACATATTTACAAAAATAAAAATAAAAATTGCAATAGAAAGTATATGGGTTTATCAGCCTGTTGGAAAACAAAAAGTTGGAACCCTTTTGCTTAGATGATTAATTGCTGTAGAGAGGCAAACAAAACCTCACTGAACGTACACCAATGAAATTTATTTGATGACAAAAAAACAAGTTAGGTGTGTATATGGAATAGGGTAGCAAGAATTCAAGCATTGATCATTCTATATTTTGTGGGACATGTGTGGAGATATTTTTATGCGTGTGGTGTGCATAACATTACTGTATTTCCTTTATAATTCATATTTGAATTTATTTTTGCTATAATAATAATAATAATTACAGGCTGTGCATAAGTATTACTTTAATGACAGTTAAAGCCTATCTATTGGATGACTTAAAAGACAACAGTGGGAAGAGAGGAAATGAATGATAACCTATTTGTTTGGTTATAGAAAATAAATACAAACAAAAGTTGACTTCGTAAGAACTTAATCTTTTTGCTTTAATTCATTTTTTTTTCTTTTACTTATTTTCCTATACCAGAAAAGGTTATATATATTCAAGGTCCATTTAATATATATTCTAGAACCAATGACGAGAAGAGATTGTAAGATAAAAAATGTTGACTTCGCCTTGATTAGGTGAGAGTTGATAGAGTGTTTAGTAAACATGTTTTTATTTGATGTGGTGTTGAAACTCAAGTGTTAATGATTTTAGAGATATTTGCACAAGATTATATGAGGAACTGAGACAATATTTTACGTTGTAAGATTAAAAAACTGTTCATAATGCAAAAATGAATTTACTAATGTATTAGGTTTGCTTAATTTGATTAAGATGGGGTTCACTTTATTCCCATGAGGCTATAACATTATTTTGTGAAGGACTTTAATCATACGAAAGATATTGTCGGGAATTAGAAGTGTCTTGGGAGGCGAACTAGTCGAAAGTAGCTGTTCTTGTCCCATCCCACCTCATTTCTTCTTCGTAATCGTAAAATCTTGTTTCTTCACTTTCTTCCTTCTACTACAATGCCTTTGTCCTCTTCTTATGAAACCAATACCCTTTAACCTTTTTGGGCAAACCATATTTTAAACTACCATTATCGTATTGCTAAAACCACTTTTTGTGGCGGCATGACCACTATTTTCTTCTCTAAGATCACTTGGTTAATAGCACCATTAGTCAAAGTTCTAGGGGTCAAATTTTAAACATAAAATATGGTTCTAAGATTTTGCCTCCTATATTTTAATTTATTTTCTCTCACACCTGCATGTCTCTCACCATTTTACAATCTGCATTATGTAGAGAGAGAAAAATCATGTTAATTGGCCATGACCTAAATTATGTACTTTTTCCATTTAGTTGGATAGTTGTAGTTGTTTTTTGGGTAATAGTTGCCCTTGCCAGCTCATTCCCTCTTTTTGAAGATTCATCAAAAAATGAAAAAAAGAAGCAACAGCTTTGGCTCTGCTCACAAATTAGCCAGTGTTGGAACGTGAGATTGATGAATAAAGATGAGGTGAGAGAGACAAGCACGTGCCAAAGCGACAGAGAGAATCAATAAAATCAATTAAATTGTCCAAAACGAAAAATATAACCTACAGATTACATCTCTTTTAACAAAGGAAGAAAAGTAAGTTCTTTTTTCTAAAATAATGTAATTTTAATAAATTTGAACTAATGATAAAAAAGAGGTCTGAAATATATCATTAACACTGCTTAAGCAAAACATATTGAGCCAGATTTAAAAGTAGTAGTTAAAGACATTGCATGAGTTCTGAGCTTTCTCGTGATGTAGATTTGAATCCCTCCAATGCTACTTTTCCACATAGATACACAACTGTTTTCAAGTATATCACTTTTGGACATGAGAAACTAGTTAGTAATTGCAAGTTGAAACATTGTGTGTGATGCATGCCACGAGGTGTCACATTCAAACCTTAAGACCGCCACTCTATAATTTGGTGAAGCTATGGTAGCTGTTTTCACAAAGATGGTCCTGCTAACTTAATTCCGAGAACCCCATCGCCATTGTTCACAAACCAAATTTTGAATGAAACAGACAAAAACCAATTCTAATGGATGCGATTCACTCAAATACTACGCATACCTTTACTCCTTTCATCAATCACCAATAATGCACAAGCTCACTTTCTTTCACCATGAAGGCCGAAACATTAACTTCTTTTAATGTGCCTTAAAAATTCGCCTGCATTGCAATTACTAAACGTTATTCTAGCACCGGCCTTGCCAAACAAATCATTACTAAAAAACGCGTTCGATGGTTCCCAAAAGCGATTTCTTATTCATAAGTACACGCTTAAGATGATAGTCAATTTTAGTTAAAGTGCCACCAAATAGCGACTGATAGTTTGATACTGATTTTGTATATGCACGCACGCAATGAGTGTCTATTTTTTCTTTTAAATATCACTGCATAATGTAAAAGGACATTCACATTCTCTTATATATGATATTATATTTAAAAAACAAAGCAATGGTTCATATATTAATATTAAATATAGATAATACACATCCTCTAATTAATCCTCTTATATATACAATGTGTCGCGGTCTCGTTCATATTACAGTGTACAACGTTACTTATGTGGCTTCTTCACACATCCTCCAAAAGCAGCCATAAAATGATCCACGTTTTCGTGTCATCATGGCCAACAGTTGCGGAACTTTCTTTTTCTTCATTGCTCGTGGGCCGTGTGATTAGTTTCAACTTCATGATGATGATGATGATCATCTCACCGATATCACACTCATCAGACACGTGACACGTTGTCCATCGTACAAAAATCCCTAACCACCTACAGCTGACACACGTAAGGTAATGCACCAACACGTATCTAAGCGTTCCCTCTACTGAGCCAATCTGCTACAATCCGCCGCACCGAAACCCACTCTGCGATTGACGAGATCGAACTCCACCCACAGATTCTGCTGATGGAAATTCCCAATGATGTTACTGGCCGCACCCAATTTATCAGAGTTCCCAATCCCCACGCAGTGGACCCCACCCTCCACGGAAGCCAGAACCCTCTCCTTGGGAATCACTATCTCCACGCCCTTCTCGAACTCGAACACCATGTCCCCTATCAGCCGTCCGATCTCAACCGCGTTCCCATCGAAACACATGTCCGCAATGCCACCGTACACGTAATCCCTCTTCATCCTGGGCCCCACGGCCCTCACAACTTCCGCCCGCACCTTATCATAAGCCTCACCAACAAGGTAAGTAAAATCGGATCCGGAGTCAACCATGGTTTGACCCGACCCGCCAGCGTCAGCACGAAAAACCGCCGGCGAGATATTCAGTTTTCTGCCCCCGATTCTTATCCCCAGCAAGGCGACAGTATAAGCCAAGGGGTCAAGATTTGGCATGCGTTGACTCTGAGAAAAAGTCAACATTGGGATAAACTTAAACCGGAGTGAGTTGGGGTTGTGGCCTAGGTAGAAGGACCCGGTTGAAGTGGAACCGGGTCGGGTTTCTCGGGTGGGGACGCAATAGGAGAATTTGGTAATTTTGGATTGTGAAGCGAAGGAGAGGCGTCCACGGTTCATTCCCAAAATGCCCCTGGGGTCGGTGGACTCCGTGGCGCAGCCAAGGATGAGAGGAGGGGTAAAAAGGGAACGAGAGAAAGTGAATTTTTCTCTGACGAGATTTCCCTCGGCGTAAGTACCGTCGGCGTAGAAGTAGGAGTAGTGACAGAGGCGGTTCTGGTCGCAGGAAGTGGGGAGGGTAAAATCGGGAATTCGTGGTTTGCAAACAGGGTGAGTACAGGGAAGAGTGGAGAAAGTGGAGGAGAGAGAAGGGTCAAAGGAGGCCGTCGGGGGAGGCACCTTGGGTGGTTTTTTGTGACACTGAATCCACGAGAGTTGGCTTCCGGTGTCCAAGAGCATAGGCTGAACCTGCGGTGGGGTCCCAATGGGAAGGTTGACGATCAAAACCATGGAATATTTGAAGGTTAGCCTGTAGTTATAGGGAGAAGAAGGCGAAGTGAGTCGCGTGATGTTTCTGGTGCGGTTTGAGTTGGCAATGAGAGAGTCGCGGAGCATCTTGGAGGCGGTGTTGGTGGGGAGAGGGAGTGAGGTGAGAGGGAAAGAGAGTGAGAATGAGGTATGGTTGAGTTGCAGGGAAAGGTGTGCAAAGGAGAGAAGAGAAAAGAAGAAGAAGAAGAGTGTTGAAGACATGATGATGTTAGTGTGTGTGTTGTGCGAGAGTATGGCATCGCAGGTTGTGGGTTAAGGTTGTAATGTATATATATATAGGGGGAGGAAGGGAAGAAAGGGAAGACGCGTTTTCTCGGGTTGAGTGGGGGGTGGATGTTGTCATTCTATTTATCTTTGATTTGGAAAATGGAAAATTCAGATCTATCTGTGTATGTATCTCTGCATCTTACGTTATGTTATGATCCCACCCAATTAAATTTGGGGTGAGATATTTAAAGTTGGAAGGTGTGTCTTCGTCAGATGGTTTTATAATTTCATTTATGTGAAGGGGTATCTCTCCTATGATCTCTTTTTCCTTCCTTAAGCCCCTTCTATATTACGCTCCCATACTTCTCCGCACCCAAACCACTTTTTTTAAAAAAGAAAATACACTACTACTTAATTCTATTTCAGTTATGCTCAATTCTAGCATTTGCTTCATTTAACATATGCACCAATCTTATTTTATTTCATCCAACATATTATTATTATATGATTTTTTTAAACACATATATATGAGTAACTTAAGACAGTTAGAAGTGACCTAATAGATTAAAATATATTGGTGTAAGAAGGAGGGTGAAATGTGATTTGGGGAGTGGGAGTGGGACGTTGATGTTGGTGAAGTACAGCTGGTGCTTGGAAGAAGAGGAAGAAGAAGTGGGTAACCCAACATGATGCTACTGTAGTAGTACGACAGAAGGTGATGTATGGGTGGTCAACTCCTCTGAGTGAAAAAGAAACCTATTCAAGTGTTAGTTACATCCTCTCCAAAATGTTTTTTAGACTTAAATAATATTTTTATTCAAATTTCTAACTTATTTTTTAATACTTAATCCTTAAAAATATATGAAATTTAGTTTTAACAGCAATTTTTTATTTTTTAAAAAGTTTTACTACTCTTAAATTAATAATATTAACGTATAATTATTTTATTTAAAATATATGCTGAAACGTTATACTATCATTATAAAAAAATAATATCTTAATATTGTTAATTTAAAAGAAACAAATTAATTATTAATATTAAATTTATATACTTATTAAATATTAAGAATTTTGAAAATAAATTGGAAGTGTGAATTTTATTATTGACTAATTTTAGATTTGCCAAATCTCATTTAACCTTATTTATTTATAATTGGATTGGATCCCAGCGCATATAAAGCAGTTACACTTTCCGCAGTTATTATCTGAATGCTTCATTTTTTAATTCGGGTTAGTACATCGTAGTCCAAAATGGTCTTGCTGACTACCTCGATAAAATCTTAAAAACCTTTCTAAAAATTTACTTAGAAATGTATAAAAAATATTAAAACCCCTATATTTATCTCATGTCTTATTCATTATAATTATTATTTAAAAATAAGTGCTGAACGGATTCAGTATCCTATAATATAAACATACTCAGTAAATATTTTTTGACACCAAACAATATTTTTCTTAGATTTAACATATTGGTAACTTTATTTTTCTAATAAAAAGGTAAGTATATTAATTGTGTCTTAGCTATAAAATAAGATACATAATTTTTAGAGAGTAGAGTGAATATAAATTCAATATAATTTTTTTTTAGTGTATAAGAATATGTCTTTCACTCAAAATTAAGGGACTAGAGTAGAGTGAGTTCTTTTATTTGCCGACCAATATTCTGACCATTATTAAATATTACTAAACCCTAAATGTTACTCGAGTGACAGCATTCAAAGCATTATCTATTTTCCAATTAATCATATTACTCAGAAATATGATTTTGTTTAATTAGAATTGGGAACGAATTAATTTTTTATTACAATTTTAATATGTATTCGTATTTTTTAAATTGCATTGTTCATATTAATTTGTTTCATAACATTCACAATTTTTTTGGAGAAATAAATTCTTATGAGATTTGTAATAGTACTGTGTCATGTGTTGACATTGATTTTTACCTATGTAGGACTACCAACAGGAGAAAATCCAAATTAAAGGAAACTCATACAACTAGCTATTGAGAAATTTAAAAGCAAGCTAGGAAAATAGAGTCACGAGACACATTCCTTTCCAAGAAGACTATGTTTGTTTAGTTTTATACTTACCTCTTTACCACTATGTTTTTTTTTGTCTGTTTAACGTTCCTACAACGATGGTGAGGGTGTTAGAAATGACACAAAGAAAGCAAGAAAAAAATGTGTTTGATGAATCGAAAAAAAGAAATGTTTAACCCTAAGGATCATAGAGGGTTTGGTGAAACACTTCTAGGGAAGTGGAAGTAGAATATGTTTCATATTAGGGGATTACTTTGGGGTATATATTTTTGGAGTATAGATGGTGGGTGGAAAGACTTGGGGAAAAAGGAAGAAAAGTGAGGAGGATAGTTTTGTAAGAGAGTGAAATGGCAAATTGGAGAATGAATGAAGATGAGAGTTTTGGTTACATGAATGGTTTGGAGGACAATGTTTGTCACATACTTTTATAGGCTTTTTATGCTTGCAAATGGAGGTGATCAATAACATGGGAATATGGGATGGTATAGAGTGATGATATTGGAATTTGGGTGGAAGAGACCTTGTCTAGCTTAGGAGGAAGGGTTGGTGAATAAACTAATGCAATTGTTATTCTCATGAGAGGTTTTATAAGGGGGAAGGTGATGGTTGGATTTGAGTTCCAAATAGTAGTGAGAAATATCATATAGGCAAGCTAGGAACACACATTATGGTGAGTTAATGAAGATGATGTGAGACCACCAAACAATACGGAGACTATGCATTGATTGACTCCTTACGAAAACCAATCTCAAAAAATAGGAATTTGAATGTATGGATAAGTTTGGTTTTGTCCTCTTGGTAATTCATGTGATGAAATTTCTAACCATGTGTTATTCTCTTGTGCACATGTAGACAAAATATGAAAAAAAGAAAACGTTATTCTTAACTTGGGATAATTGCAACTCTTCCAAGTCAACAAACATGATTTTTTCTCGTAAAGCACGTTAGCATGTATGCCAATACTACTCATGACAAATGGAGAATGGGCTGAAGTGTAGCTGTATGCTAAAAAGACATTAACATACGTAAATTTTTAAGGTTGGTAAATTTGAATTACAATAAGTATGCATATTATTAATTCCACCACAAGGTCATGAATGAAAATAAAAACATCACATTCTCCAAATATATTTTTTATTGACTCAATAACCCGTAAGAGAACAAACTGCTCAGGAGGAACTTATTACACGACAATGATTACTTGAGTTGTCCATTGTGTGTGGATCTTGAAGCTGAAGCTGTTGCACACATATTTTTCCCCTGCAAAAGTATTTAGGAAGTGTGAAAAAAATGCTATGGTTGAGTTAGTATCACTGTAGTGTTACGATCTATCCTAAGAAAAACATTTTATGACAATACAAAATGATGGAGAAAGTGTTCAATAAAAAAAAAAATTAGGAAATGCCGTGGAGCGTGCTAAACTAGTATATATGGATGGAAAATAATCATTGTATCTTTGGAAGAGAAATTGTCAATAGGAAAGATATGATACAAGAGGTGAGGTGAAAGTGATGTGTTGTTGGCCTTTGATCCTTTAAACTACAACTAGTTTATACAATGGTGTTATAGTTTATTCAAAATGGTGTAATTGTTTGGGTCTATGTGTTGATTCATGAACGTATTGCTATGGGTGGTGGAAGGCATCGTAAAGATTCTCATGAAGCTCATATGTGACTTCATGATTTTGGGTTGAAGTTTGAAGGAATTTGGCATGGTCTTGGATTGATGTATATCAGAGATTAGAAAATAGTTTGATGCTTATTTGTAGCACATTTTTATCAAGAAAAAAAAAATTAGGAAGTGCTGATATACTTTAAAAGCTAATAATGCTTCTTAAGAATCACAATTATGAGAACCAGCCATTCTGACTCAGTCTAACTGATCAACTAGGAATCAGACCAAAAGGAACTGAGCCACAATGGGAATACTGTGGACCCTATATATATAAATTATAAGTGCATATGCATACAATTTCATAAACGATATGGATATTAATGGGATATTTGAAGTACTATTTAACTTAGCAAATTGTCTACTTCTGAGAAAAAAAAAAAAAAAAACTGTGAATCAATTGTTGTCTAAAAATTATTGAGCCGCAATCTTTTTTGTCCCAATTGGAAATCCTATAACCTTTGCATAAAATGTTAGCATATTTTGCTACATTAAAAAATTTGTTTACTTGCATTTTACACTGTACAGCTGACAGATCATGTCTCCCAAAAATGCATGCGTTTGAAAATTTATCCGACAAAAACTTGCAAATTAACTAATATTTTGTCACTACGTAAGACAACCATCGAAATTGATAGCTATCTAATCCTCAGTGGGCGAAGCAAGTTAGGCAACTATCTTGTAGCAATTATATCATTGTTTCTTACTCCTTAGGGAGACTTTACTTTTTCTTATAAATATATATCATTAACACCTAAAAATGAGTAATTATGTATTTTTCTACAAATTCTCCTTCTTGCTTAACATAGTATTAAAAAAATAAATAAATTCAATGTCTGGAAAATAAAAATGTATTGAAACTTATCATACAAAAGTTTGCTCAATTTTAGTCAAATTTTGTTTTACAAGAGAATAATTCAAATCACGCGAGTCATTCCACTGTAGAGATTGCTGAAAGGACCATGTATTTAGACAAAGAAACAAAATACAACAGCCACACACAAAATTAAATAATTAACTGGATGCTAGATGATATAACTGTTTGCGTGAATTAAAATAATACAAAATGTACTTTGTTTAATTTTATGAAATGAACTGAATATTCACTGAACACCAAACAAATTATGTTGGCTATCAAATTCCCAAACACATGTAAATGCATACAAAAACTAATTCACGGGTCACACAAAAACATTTTTGACTAAGAATCGCCGTTTAGAGCAGGCTCATTACCTTGTCGGTATTCTTACTAACATTTCATTGTGAAAATGGCATAAACAAAACGAACAAGAATGTTATCGACCCTTGGCCGGCACTGGAGAGCAAATGAAAAAAAGAAAAATGTCGTGCAGGTGTTAATCTAACTAATTATAACACAATGTTTTGAGTTTATATTAAAATCGACACATACATTTAATATTATCTTATTATATTCAGATTTAAATTACTTATAAAATATTTATAAGAAAAAAATAATATGTTATTGATATGTATAAATTAACGAGAATAGAACCAAAGTATGATAATAAATTATAACATCCAACAAGAATGATTAACATAAACAATTACAATGAGATATATTACAAACTACACTTTGTCGAAATGGATTATCCAATTTGATTGAATATGATCTATTGGAGGTTGATGACTCACTAAATTAATCTAATTTTACTCATTTATAAATGAGTTTCAACAAAATGAATTCAGTCTAGTCTACAACTAAATTATTAGAGTAATTATGACAAAAAAAATTATCATATTAATATGCATATAATAACTATGATATATGTTAATATATATATATATATATATATATATATATATATATATATATATATATATATATATATATATATATATTATATATATATTTTTTTAAAATATAACAATTATATAAAT
>Ga0099825_1003193_pt1 | contig 21864 bp, 10 predicted proteins | sample SiratroredBW_FD_76838 | JGI IMG/M metagenome (GOLD analysis project Ga0099825, IMG submission 76838) | Root nodule microbial communities of legume samples collected from California, USA - Siratro red BW | ecosystem: Host-associated > Plants > Roots > Nodule | place: USA: California | collected... | reverse complement strand
TATAGCTATTAGGTGTACGGAACTAACAACTAGCTTTCTAAAATTGCTTTATTCAATTCTTATATTTTAATATCTCTTATTTTGAATAAACAGTAAAATGATTTAAAATATTTCTTTTAAATTTTTCTTTACAATATTTGATAATAAATCAGATTGTTTTAAAAAATGAAAATAAAGTTTTTGCCAGTAAAATATAATGTGTAAGAGATGTTTTCATACAATAGTTATTTTGAAAGGTATTTGGCAATATTTTCTAATTGATTAACAAGATAAAATAAGTTATGTTTTAACTCTAATTTTATAGTATCATTAAATGAGAATTGTTTTATGCAAAAATAAATAAATAAATAGGCCAGGAAGGCCAAATAATGTTTTTTAGCACTGCTTCAAATTAATGTCTGGTACAGAGACCGATGCTAGGCTAAAAGGCTTTAATAATAGAATTTTCTATAGTTAAATTAGTTGCAATTTTTTTTATTACAATCCTCATTGGAATTAAACACAAAACTACAGTTAACTTAGAGAGACTTTTTCAATCTTTTTTCATGAGATGCTCTTGGATGGCAGGAGTGTAATGGAACATAATATATGGTTAATTCATCCAAATTTATTCATAGTAAGTCAATGAGAGTTGTTTGAGTGATGAAGATGGAAACTTAATAATCCTTTTTACATTATGGGAAAATGACACTAGGGACGAAAAAAGTTTTAAAATCTAAATGGAATTAAGACTTTATAGGAGAAAATTTGATTTTGTAATTTAAAAATCCATATTGAATTCTCACAAATAAAAAGTGTCGATACTATGTAGTATGGATAATCCATACAAATTGGTTTTATGTATACAAAATAAATAAAGGATTTGGGAGTATATTGGGAAGGAGAAATTTCATAGGTGGAGCCACTGCAGAAATTTCCTCGAACTTTCCCGCAGGCAAGTGTATAGACGAAAATTTGTTTGTTTTGTTGTCACAAATAATATCGTGCCAAGTGTTGGTGGCTAGTACCTTGAATTTTTTTTCAAAATATAAAAATCTTATTTATTTATAAAAGTGAATTTTAGTTATCACTTCAACTTTTTATATTGTTTAATATCAACTTAATTCAAAAATATTCAAATTTATATTATTTTAATTAATTTCCCATATATTTTGGGATTTATTTCTCCAATTTTTCTTAACCTTTAACTTTGTTGGAAATCAATATATATAGCTAAGTAGTTTATGTGGACATTATAATCACAACTATACTGATATAAAATTTGTATCGTAATAATGAAAAAATAATCAATCAAAAGTAAAGTTATTTTCTTGTGATCTAAGAATCAAACACCAACATAGCAAATCTCAATTTCTCTTAAATGTTAGATTTATAGAACACTCTCATTCTACTTAAAATCAACCCCAGAAAGTAGCCTATAGCTCATTGCATTTATTGTCACGATGTAGGTGCAAAAAATTCTATGAACTTCTTTCATCTACTATATTAATAAAGTTTGAATGTCTATTGAAGACACTTTTTGAATTCACACAACCTTACATTTAATTTTTCATATCCAAAATTAAATATTTTTTTAATATAAATACTTAATAAAATTTATATAGTAGATAAAAAATCTTATATTTTACTAAATATCATATTCAACCAATTATAATTATTTATATAATATAATATACTTAATAAATTCATAATCATGACTCTTTATACTTATATTATCATTTTAAAGTTTAAATATAACATTTAAAGTTATATGAGTTTTGAGTTATGTTAATTTTATCACATTGATTCTTAATTTCATTAAAAACAAGTAAAATTGTATAATTTTTAAAAAAAAAATCTAGTTTGGTACAGAATTCATACTCAAATAAAAAAAAAATCTATAAAAAAAATACATCCCATAATATCTCACATTTTTCTCTTTTCATTCACAACTCTATAGATGGATCTTTAATGCTCAATTCTTAAAAGGCATCTTAAATATATTGGGTGCACTAGAATAAACCTCCTAGTTGAGGATCAAAGGAATAGGGAATTTGGAGTTTGGAACTATGTTATAGTTTTGTCCTTAAAATGTTCTTCAGTTGATTAAGGGAATAAGGTATATATAAACTGACATTGGCCTTAACTACTAGGCCATGTGGGACTATATGCGCCAATGTTCTAGGATGACATCGCTTTAATTACCGCATTTAAGGTATTGTGCATTTTAAAGTTTGGAAGTCTATCACAATTTTGTCCTTAAAAAGGCACCTCAAAGGGTTAATGAATGAATGTGTATACAATCTGACTTTGACCTCAACTCCTAAGCGATGTGGGACTATATCGGGTGTACTGGAACAAGCCCCCCAGTCGAGGGCTACGGGAACGTGGTCCTGTAGACGAGGTTAATGTTCCGACCTTAAGTTTATTGGTATGATATCGCCAGGGCCAATTACTGCATCCGAAATATTATCTGCTTTGGAGCTCGGAACTCCGACACAGTTTTGTTCTTAAAAACATATTAGAAGGTTAAGAAAAAAAAGTATATTTAAACTGACATTGACCTCGACTTGTAAACAATATAAGACTATTAAATATATCAAAACAACTCTTTAAATCCAGTATAAAAATATCAATATTCCGACCTTAAGTATATTTACACTACATCACTAAAATCAATTAACATATTCAAAATATTATCTACTGAAAACTTGAAACTGAAAACTGTAATGATTTTAAAAAACTTTGAGACTTAGAACTTGCACGATTTTAAAAAATAGTGCACATCACATAAGGTCAAACTCACTATTTTTCAAAATCATATTAAAAAATTCATTTATCATTTCTACATGGATATCATTGGGTTTAAATTTCATAACAGAATAAAACATGACAATAAATCATCAATTCATAATATAAAAAGAATCAATATAGATTTCCTATAGTTAGGAATTATTACATAACTTTATATAGAGTCTTCGTAAAAGATTTGAGAAAGTGAGTCTCATTTAAAATTATTATTAAACTAAAAAAAGAGGCTAGTTATAAAAGAATAGCTCAACAACTTAAAAACTTTATTTTCCCAACAACAACCTCCAGCATGCATGGGATGAGAGAACGAGAAAAAAGAAGAATGGAACATATTTGAAAGGTCGTAACTCCAAAATGACGTTAAGTATTTATTTATTTTTTCTATCATGAAAAGAAAATGAAAATTAGTTTAAGAGGAGAGGGTGAGAAAGTAAGAGAAAGAATATATCTAGTAATTTGTTTTTATTATTTGGTTAAAGAGATCATTAATTAATCTATCAACATTTAGTATATCTCTACTTTCACTCTTTAACTCCTCATTTAAATCCAAGGCCAAACCCCAATAATCATATTTTAAGCAATTAAACCTTCTTATTATTTACTCTCTTATTTCATATTCATTGTTTTCATATATAATCACAATTAGTTAAACATATAACTAAGTTGACTAAAAACTTAATTTGTCATTATTCATAGTTAACCAATAAAAAATGCTATTGTAATAAATTTTTGGCTATTTGTTTTTCCCCCTCTAATTTTAAAACTCTTATTTTTATGGTTTTATATTCACATACTAGAAAATTTATAATATTGTTTCAAATTTTCAAACCCTTTCCTTTTATTTTTAATCTCAAACAATCACAACTATTAAGGAAGAGTCTTTTAAAATAAATTACCATACTAATACTAATTTTTGGGTAGTGAATATGTAATATTTTCATAACTATCAGCAAAAGTATATTAAACTAAAAAATGTTAACGGAGATCATATTGCCTAATAATTTTTTTATTTAGACGAAGATTATATCTGTCGTGTAATGGAAAAAATTTATGCTGTGTTTAAATTTTTTTGAACAATGATCAAAATATCGTAACTAAAAATCCAATATTTAATGACAACACCACCAACAAAAAAATAAAATTGAACACTGAATAGAAGATAACTTCTTTGAGTATATGTATTTTTTTTTTTTTTTCTAACGTGTTGACAAAGGAAATTGGGCGTGAGTGTACGACTCGCGAAGACCAGTCAATAGTAACACCGTAAGGGGATTCAGTCACTCCATTTCCATCCACAGTTAGCGATTGATGAATTTGGACCTTTGGTGACGTAAGCCAAAAACCCTTAAACGTTAAACCCTTTCCTTTCCAAACTCAGTGAGCGAGCGAGTGAGTGAGTTCGATTCTCTGCAAAACCCTAGCCTCGCGGGGTTCCAAAATTCCCCCTACGAGGCACCGCGATGGAGGAGCGGAATGAATCGCAAGACAACAGAGAACTCTACGCACTTCTCAACTTGTCTCCGGAATCTTCCGATGAAGAAATCCGCAGAGCGTATCGTCAATGGGCGCAAGCGTATCATCCCGATAAGTACCAAGCTCCTCACGTAAGCTTCCCTCTCTTTCCCTATGTTATTTCCTTTTCGTTTGCACTTTCTTCACTCGTTTTGTTCTCTTTCATCAGATGAAGGATATCGCTACCGAGAACTTTCAACGCATATGTGAAGCGTATGAGATTCTGTCAGATCCACAAAAGAGGCAAATATACGATATCTATGGTATGGAAGGTTTGACTTCTGGTTTGGAACTTGGTCCAAAGCTCAACGGAGTTGAAGAGATCAAGGCAGAGCTGGAGAGATTAAAGAAGATGAAGGAACGGGAAAAATTGGCGGCGCATTTTCTACCTTCTGGTACAATTATCGCCAATATGTCTTTGCCGAGCTATTTAGGCGGTGGTGGCCTCCTCCAAGGGTATTCCTCTTTTCATCATAGTTTTCCCTTTTTTTGTATCAATATGAATGTGTTGTTGAACAACCCCCGTGTTAACAGTTCAATTTGGAAAATGAGAAGCTTATTTTATTTTTTAATCGTATATTGCTAATGCCTAAAACGAAATAGTTTGATATAGAAATGGCTTGAATGATGTTGAGGCTCAATGTAAGCAGCGGTGGACAGAAAGTGGAGCGTTCTGAAGGACATCACTCCTTAGTTTCTTAATTTTTTATACAAGCATTTTCCTGAGTCCAGACGATGAAATATTAGTTGCATAATGCAATTTGTATGTTTGGCTACTGTTTGGTTTTTTATCTGATTGCTTGTTTTTTATTACATCTATGAGTATCAGAATGGCTATGACGAGTGAAATCCAGTCTCACTTATCCAAGCGCAATGCTTTTACAATTGCTGGTAATTTAGCAGTGAATGGAGGTGAAGGTGGTGGAGCTGCGAATGCTGTATTTAGGCATCAACTTTCGGAAGTTTCGTCAGTAGAGTTTGTGGCTTCAGTTGGTTTGCGTGCGCTAATTGGCGTGCAAACAACTCGGTAGGTAATTTGCACTCTGTAGATCAATCTGAATAGTGCTGCTTTACCCATTTTAGTGACCCTTTTTATGTTTCTTGTGATTCATATTCCAGTAACTTATCATCACACTCAACAGCAACAATGGGCGTAGCAATGTCTTTGAGAGATGGTTCATTGAATCTTTCAAATTTGTGGACCCGCCAACTGTCAGAAACAGCAAGTGGACATGTATGCTTCTCTGTAGTCTCTACCTCAAACTCTTCTCTCTTCAATGACACGGTAGCTAGTGCACATGGATGCAAACATGACTGGGAACTGAGATATACAGTTGTACATAACATGGTGTCAACATATATGGATCATCCAGTCAAGTATTATATTAAAATTTGTATAATGTTAACTTTTAAATCAAATACTTTTAATTAGGATTCAGATTTGTGGACATCAGTAGAGTTAGCAACTGTGTCTTACATTCTTTGAGAAATGCAAAATTATATTGTACAAGCAACTATTCTATCACAATTTGATTATCAAAACCCAAGGAATAGAGGAGTGATCTGTCTGTTATTGGTGGGGACATTTTTTTTTGAATTTGTACTAGAGATCCATAAAGCAGTTGTGTTGTGGTAGAACTTAGTCACAATTAACTAAATCACAAGAGCAACCAAAGTTGGGACCATTTGTTGGAAACAGCCTTAATTGCATTCCTTCCTAGCCTGCCTTAAATGCCATCTCTTTGGTCTTTGCCTTAATTGCAATCTCAAGGGTGGTGTCTTATTTCTACGTCGACTAGAGATATAGTTTAAATAGTGGTTATAATCTGTTTTTACCTTTCAAACCGGTTTTGTGAGATATATTTATTTTAAGAAATAGACTTTAAATATAACTTAACCTTGCAAAAATTGACTTGGAAGGTGAGGTTTATACCTACTTATATATTATAAATTAATCTCATATCTCTAATCGATGTAAGATCTTCAATACCTTTCCTTACGCCGAGACTATCCAACTCGTGCGTGAGAATAGATATTTTTGGATAGTCCGATAACAGTCCGACATGGAGTTACATGATATGTCCATCAAATCTCGTTAGGATAGGTTCTAAATAGCATGTGCCTAATATCAGCTTGGTAGTTCTAAGACTCTGCAGAAGTATTGAAAATAGCCTTAAAATTGGTTACCCTAACCTGCCTTAGTTGTGGAATTTCCTTAATTGCAACTTCGAGGGTGGCAGTTTAGTGCTACATCAACTATATGTATGAGTTAAATAGATCTCATAAAACTTGGGCAATAATTACTTTACAAGTTAATTTTACGTTGTTAAGTTAGATTTTAAGACCAATTTCTAAGACCATTTTACAGAACTGAATTGGTTTTTTTTTTTTCTGGAAAATCTTCTATATTTTATCAGCTTTGTTCTCATCTGTGTTATAGATAGAGCTTAATTTGGGACCGCAATCATCTATAGCTGTTGGGTGGCAAAAGAAAGATCAGAGAAGATCTGCCTCTGGAGAATTGAAGGTACTTCTATGTTTTTCTGCATAATCAAGTCTGAGCTGGTAATTTTACTACCTTAATTTTCCCCTTCATAATCCATTGTTCTATACGCAAAAATTTAGAAAAAAGTTGACATGTGCTTCAATCATTTAAAAACAGTGCCTTGAATATTGGCAATTTTTATAAGACTTTTAAAATCCATCTTTTCCTATACTGAATTAACTCTTTCTCAACTCCTTTAGTTGGGCACAGGTTTGTTTGAAGCAGCAGTTCATTGTACTCATCGATTTTCTCCTAAATCTCTTGGCTGCATTGCGGGAAGAGTTGGGAGGTAGGCATACAAAATATTATTAGGTGTAAATTTTCTGGGTGTCATCTTCCTGCTTCTGGTTTTGATTTGGTTGCTAAATGCTCACAATTTCATATGATATTGTTGGGAAATGTTTTTGTAGTTGTATCTCGTGTTAGTATTTGATTACACATGTAGTGTAGATTCAAATCCTGACTCAGATGCCAACACTTCGTATGAATATTTCCTTTGCTTCTTCATTGTCTTGATGAGTGTATTCTAAAAAGATGAAACTATTGCCAATACTTGCGAATTATTTGAGAATTTATTTTAGGTTCATAGCTTATATATTAAATTAATAATCCAGCTTTTTTGTATCACATGAAGATCCATCTTCAACCCCACGGTTCTTGTGGGGAAATTGGAAAAGGCTTGGTTGTTCAATAGATTCTTTATTGTGTTTTTCTTGTTCAAAATTGAATTGGCAGTTAGTTCAGATTTTTGAATACGTGCTTTTTTAAGTTCCCTTTAGCACTGGATAACAAATGAAGTTTCTCAGCGCTATAATGATCATATCTCTTTTATTGTTTTACGTGTTTGGGATCTGTTTTCTTGTCCAGCAATGACATCTCATATGTATGGTCAAAGTATTTTTTATCGTGATTAGAACTGAATTGGTAGGACCAAGTCTAGACCTGTTACAGTTGGTTTTTTGAAGCAAGGGAGTATTATGGATGTACTATTGGTTCCAAATTTCTTTTTGTAAAATTAAATCAGTATTCCTTTTGTACGTGAATAGTAGAATCTCATATAATGCTAATTTTATCTGAACCTATATTATTTTATGAGTACTAGCTGATTGTGCATGATCACCAGAATAATTATCATTCATATATTCAGTTACCCATTGATAGTCAATGTCTTAATTTGTTCTGTTTTGACATTAAGCCACTTGTTCTTATAGTTCTTCCCTCGAAATTGAAGTTGGTGGTGGTAGGAAGTTATCGAAATTCAGCTCAGTACGGTGGTTGTATATAATAGGAATTCAGGTAATATAGTTAAAATTTTTTTATTGTTACTCAAGTTGTTTATATGTTGTGTCTTTTATTTTGCTTCTTGACAAAATCCTGTTATCCCAAAAGGTTTTCACTTTCAGGCGAGTGGTAAGTGAATAAATTTTTATATTTTTATAACTTGAAACGCACCCTTCTGCAACATTCTCTAGGTTTCAAGTGTGGACTCAACTCTAACTAGCTCATGCTTGCTTTCAAATTTATTCTTTTTATTTAAAAGAATGGGCATGCCAAGGATTGAATTTTAGATAACTCAAACAATAGTATCATCATAAACCAACTATCCCAAAATTTTTAAACTGTTAGGTGAAAGTATGTGAATGACCTCGTCGTAGTAGTCAATAATAGAGGAATCGGGCCATCCTACAAACGGTACAGCAGAGAGTGAACTGTGTGATGATACCTAATTTGATGTCCAAGTAGATTTATATTACAGAATGTACAGTATTAATATATTTATATATAGATATACTGAAAAAGAATTAAAAAATTCCTCAAATTAAAATCATATTCATGATGGTAACATCAAGCTTCATAACCAAAACAACAACACACATCAAATTATCGATTAAATCAAAGAAATCTAATAATGCAAATTTAGTTCTCTAAGTCTTTCGGGTGAGAGCAACTAAATATTCAATTAAAATCGAATTTAACCAGCTTCAAGGTTGGCCATCTCATTCTCATCTGCATTTTCATTGCATACTAGGCAGCACACACGAGGAAGGAAGGCTGTTCCAGCCAAAACTTCTAGAACTAGGCCTCCCATCTCTAAGGGAAAAGGACTTCAATTACAACATAAGAACAGTGATGGAGTGAACAAGAGAAAAAGAACTTAGCAGATGCCCAGTATGTAATTAGAAATTCATCTCTAAATGATTTTCATGTAGGAAGATTAAATGAAAAATGGAATTTCTATAGAATAAGCATTACACACGAACCTAAACATTTAATATAGTAGTTTGCATTAGATGTGCAGTCTCCCACATAAAAACATAAATAGTAAAGTAAACTCTTTGAATATAATATAATGTTTAAGCAAGTTCCAATTGGGACATAACTATTTAAAGAAGGCATAAATTTTGAAGGAAATCATGCTTTATTTCATTTAGTAATAAGCCAATCAACCAAACAACTTCACTATGAAATTTGGCGTTATGCATGGACTGATTTGTACGAGAAAAGATAAGTCAGTATTGGGATATGTAACAATTGTACTTAATAAGTACATGTGCTATTTTGGAAGGCCCATTTGCCATAAAATTTATTTTTGGATAAAATATATGAAGCGGTTCAAGAATTTACTTCCCCATGTAATGTTTCCTTGTACCTAAAGTTCAATGTTTGGTGAATCCCCCACTTTCTCATTACCTGTTGTATAAACTGGCTTATATTCTTTTCTAACCTTTTCAGGGTATTTCCTGGAAATTTGAACTCTATCGTGGGGGTCAGAAGATAATTCTCCCAGTAAGGACACTTAGTTCTTTATATGTTTGGTGATATATACTAAGTAAATTTCGGACTTTGACCTATATTTTTATATGTTTTGTGATATATACCAAGTAAATTTCGGACTTTGACCTATATTTAGATATACTATGTTTTCAATTATGAGGAGTCTTAGAAGATCTATGTATAAAGAAGTTTATAATTGCCTTCTTAGATTTAATAAGTGACAAGCATGCACTATATTTCATGAGATGGTTTTAGAGAAATAATCACTTAACTTTTTATAAGTTATCTCAGAAAGCTGACAAATAAATGCAATAATATTTCTAAAATGAACGAGAAACTGAGCCCAAACATTCACTTACTCTGTTCCTTTTTTTGGCAATATACACAACCCTTTTTATTAACACAGACACAAGTTTATCTTTAAAAAGTCATGTTTTTTTATATTGGTTGTATTACTTGGCTTTGATCTGGACTTTTGCTTTATTTTAGATTTTAAATGCCTCTAATCTTTGGTATGCATTTGACTTGAGCAACATGTTCTTGATTAGCAACTATTTAGATAATATATCTATTGTTAAAAACAAGTATCTTTGCAATTTAAATTAGTTTGTTTGACTTCTTTGCAACATATATGGGCTTTTACTTGCAGATTTTGCTGACAAGGCATCTTAACCCTGTGTTTGCTACTGGAGCATTTGTCATTCCTGCATCTCTTTACTTTGTTCTAAAGGTGAATTCAGTTTAACCTCACATCAATAATCAATTTCTTTTATCAAAGTGCTTTCTGCTATTTTATTTTTGTGAAGACTCCTCACCTTTAACCATAAGTATCTGCACACAGTTTATTGTTAGTATGCCAATGAAGAGGAAAAAAATTAGCGGTAATTTGCTTTCCTCTCAATCTGATTGATGCTAGCTCCTTCGGATTGCTTAGTTTCCCCTTGTTCCATGATTTGAAATAAGCCATCATTATATGGTAGGGTCATACGTGCAAATTCTACTCAGTTTTGTGATGAACATTTAGAATAGATGTTATTTGTAAACATAAAAGTACACCATATTTATAACAGTGGTTAATATGTTAAAATTGTGGGTTATTTGGAGTTTTGCTCTGAAAACAAAGTACAAAACTACAGTAGTACTATGGTTGCGAGTTCTCAGTGGGGAACAATAATGTACAAAATCAGCTTCATCAAAGGATATAAACTATTTTTAGTACTTTTGTGTTAGAACTCTAATTGTGAAGTGGGGTCCAAATGAGTTGTTATCACAAGTAGTGGATGGTAGCCATGGCACTGAGCCAAAAAACCGCCATGTACAAATGGTGGGCGGGATGGTGGCCTGTGGTGATGGCGGACAAAACATTAATATACATGCATAAAAAGTAAAAGCAAAAGACAGCAAACATGAATAAAAAACAACATAACCATAGTACTTACCACTAAGCCAAAAGCTGTAACAGAAAGTTAGAGTGCAATTCTTTCTACTTAAAAACCTAACAACTTTCTACTTAAAAACCTAACATTTCAAACACCGTGATTTGATTGTGACTTAGTCCACCTGACCTTCGTTACAGGACAATTGATGTCATCTACAACAATCTCCTCTTTAACAACTATTTCATTGCAAATTGCATTCGTGATCTTGACTTTAATACCAATTGTTAGATCAAATGCTTACTGTTAGGGCAAAGGCTATAGTTGGGTGTAACTCTTTCTGCCTAAGAGCTTAAGTATCCAAACATTGGAATTCGATTTTGACTTGACTCATCTAACTTCTGGCATGAGACAATTGATGTGACTTGCAAAATATTCTTTTAATGACAGAGAATTGGGAACATCGTTATTATATTTTTTTTAAATGGAAAAAGAATGACTCTGAAAGTGTCGAAAAACTATTAAATTCTTAAATTTTGAAAAAGCACAAACATGAAACAAATTAAAAGCAACTACATTGACTTTCCAACTTCCAAAAAAGTTGTCATAAAAAAAGTTCTATGATCAAAACCTGTCTGCTCATTAAACTGTGTTCGAGCCATGTCTCGTATGTTGAAGCCGTAAGAAAATGTTTATTTAATTTGACACTTTCAACAGAGTGTTTGACACATTTCATAAACATGTCAGTGTTAGACAGAGGTCTCACAATTGAAGAGCTGTGTCCGTACTTAATAGCTAGCAGGCTACCAGTGGCTCTGCATGGGTGACTCAACTGTTTTAACACGTTTTAAATAAATAAATAAATAATGTAATGCACATTAATTTATTAAAGTCATCGGTGTAAGATGAAAATAAAATTTATTTGGTTTCTTGAACAGTTTGGTGATATTTCCCTCATCTTTTGTCGTTATATTTGTGTTGTGTTTGCAGAAGTTTCTTATTAAACCTTATTACCTTAGGAGGAGTAAGCAGAAGGCTCTGGATGAGGAGAAGGCAAGTTCTGCTCAGGTACGGGTGATCAATGTGCCTAAAACAGTGACATTGAATTCTATTATTCCTCCAAATCGTTGTTGTTTCTTATTTGCAACTGTTACTTTCCTCATCAAAAATCTTATAATTTATTCACTGTGATTCGAATGATCATATTATTCTCTTTTAATAATTCCAGATCTGCTTCTTGTCAATGTATGGCAAACTTGTGTGACTGTATGGGGGCTCCTCAACCCACCCTCACCCTAATAATCTTAAGTTCCACCCAAGGGTTGAACTTGAAACTGTCCATTGTGATGTCTGAAGATTATTTTTGTTTAACCATTGATTATGGAGAATCCTTTATGATTTTATCAATTTGATATGTGGATTCGTAGATGGTTGCAACCTGCAATTATCATCCAGTTACTCCTTTGTAAGTGAGTGCAGCTATGAATTTTTAGGCAGTATTTGGCATGTTATCCGTTTGACATTGTTATGTAAGATAATACTTGTAACTTACACGTATGATACCTAGAATCCCTGCATTTCTCTATTATCCCTTCCTTGCAGTATGACTGGGGGATCCAATGTAGTGGTTTTGTTTAATATCCAAGTTTGATTTGCAAGTCTTCAATAATTTTCAATTGTTACATAAACGTAGGCCCTTGAGTTCAGTTTATATCATAGTTCATACGCAAATATCTTGCACGAGTCCAAAATACCTGCGGAATTAGGGTTCTATTTCACCATGTGCCTTCTTGTAATTCTCAGTAGTGATTTTCAAATATCATATTCGCGATCTCCGTCATTTCCTCGTTTAAGAATGTCCGCACGTAATAAAGTTCTAATTCATAGAATGAGATTGTCTTTGGAGGTTCATGTCCATATTTCTAATGAAGTATGTTGAATATCCTGGTTAATTCATCTCTCCTCCCCTGGGGAAAACACCATGCAGGTTAAGGAAGCGATGGCTGCAGCAGAGAAAGCTCAGAAATTACAACAAAATGTGGCTAATAGGAAAAGAAACAAGCAATTAGAAACAGGTGGACTGGTTATTATGAGGGCACTTTATGGAAATCAGATAGTTTTGAACAACTTAAAGTCATCAAGTGGAAGTTTTGAATCAACTTCTGATGTCATTGATGTTACGATACCCCTGAATTTTCTTGTTAATGATTCTGGCCAACTCAAGGTAATGTTTCCTTTTCATGGTGCAAGTTCTCACAAAATTATTCTAGTTAGCTTGCGAGGTCTGACAAATTCTTGTCTCTGCAAACTTATCCATATGAATGCAAATTTGCAGTAAATATGGGATAAGGATAAGATACAGCATGCTTCTTTGGTCGAACAGTAATAGAAACTAAGTGATAGGGTGATATGTTTCTCTTTAATGAATTGTACCAAAATTCTGAACTGAGTTTTACATTAAAGAGTCTCAGGGTCCAAGGATGCCTGGTACTTATAGTTTATATACAATGGTAGTCATAAGTCCCTCTTCTATTAACTCCCTAACTAACAAATCTCTCTAACTACCCTAACCACCTGCTTTACTAACCTGACTCCCCAGTAATCATCACCCTTTACATCTCACTGATTAATTTGTTTCCTAGAACAGACCTAATGTATTTGTTAATAATGTGATTATTAAAATAGCTTTGGAATCTTAGACTATTAATCAACAAGGCACCCTTCTCTTTTAGTCCATGGAAGCTCCAGAATCCTAGTTAAAAGGTCAAACGAGGGAGAACTTATTCAAAATTTAATCCTATAATTTCAGTTTACAAGCAAGCTGAAAGAAGCAACTAATTTATGTATTTAATGTTGAATATTGATTTAGCCTTTACTGATTAAGAAAATATCGATTTATGTATTTAATTAATTTTTTTTTTGCGAGTATACTGTGACTTGTGAACAATCTAATATAGCTTAAGTTTTCATAAATTAATGTTGCACTGCTGAAGAAAAGTGGCTTTACCAAAAATAAGTCTTTTGAAATAAATGCATGGTTTACTTGTCGAGACGGTTTCTCTTTTTAATTAGATGATAAATGTCCTATTTTTGATGCAGCTTCATGAAGGTGTGAAAAAATCAGGCATTATGGGTTTCTGTGATCCATGTCCAGGAAGACCTAAAGAATTGTATGTAGAGTACGTTTATGCTGGCAATCAATATCAGGTATTACCAGTTGCTTGTTACAATTCAAAATTTTGTTATAAACCTCTCGCAACTGGTTGATCCAAGAGCTAATTCAAAATTTGAAACAGGTTTGGGTTGGTGATTATGAAGAACTAGAGATCCCTAAGGGCAGCCACAGGATATAAAGGATTATCATTTACACATCAATATTCCATTGTAACCTCTTGCAGTTTTGCCTGTTTTACATGCTTGAGGTATATACTGTCGGAGGGAATTAGAAGAGGTACTTTTACAATTTTTGGGCCAGTGGTACCGTCCTAATTTTTTAATCTTTTATTTTTCTCATAATTGCTACCCCTAAATTGCATGAAATAAGGACAACTTAGGAGTTGCGTTGTGCTACTACTATTAACTCTGCTGCTGGATACCAATTTTGGTTGGTTAGTCATAATCTTTTTATCGTTGATTCGTTGCCCCTTCACATAAAGCTTCTATGAGGGCAACAGTTGTAGGAGTTGGTACACGATAATGCAATCAAGTTGTCATTGGGTTTGCAATTTGAAGATAGTAATTCACTTTATGTGACAATAGCGTCTGCTAATAAAATTTAGCGCCTAAACGTTTTACTTTTTGCACCCTTGTGCTTTTCTTTTGCGGCTCCATATATATGGATATTTTCGCTTTGTTCTTCTGATATATGTAAAAATGAACTTATAGATTGTCGAATTTGGTAGTTATTTTTCACATGAAAAAAAAAGAATTTGTAATTTGAAAGTTATACAATTATTTAGATTATGCAGTTTTAGATTGTGTAATTTAAAAGTCATTTTGTACATTAAAAAATTCTTTTGAATTACATAATTTGAAGGTTTTTATTTTTAAATTGTGTCATTCATATATTATTTTTTATATAAAAAAAAGTTTTTGAATTATATGATTTAGAAGTTATTTTATCATATAAAAACTTTTAACATGAATAATTTAGGAATTTTTTTAGTTTATTTAATTTGAAAGCCATTTTTATTTTTTAATTTTTGGATTACATTTGAAGTATCTTTCGAAATATATAATATAAAATACTTTATTCATTGAATTTATCTATGACAGAGCATATAGTTAAAGGTGACAATGACAATATGGGAAGACAACAGTAACAAGGACAGTTTAGTCTTTTAACTGTCTTTACTTAAAATATATGGAAATTATGGGAGTGTGGAAAGATATAGCGTATTTATTGATGTGTAGCTGGCCCAATTTAATGCTCAGATGGCTGTCTCACGCAACTTCCAGTTGACTAGGAGTGCCAGTTAATTAAGGATTTAATACTTTATAGCTAAAAAAAAGTAAAAATTGGAAGTATTTGCCGTAGTTATTACTATTAAAAAATTGGTAATAATGAGTTTTTATGGATATTTGTATTCGAAATGTCAAATAAGCTAACTTTAAGCCTGAGTTTATTTAACAAATTGGAATTGTTTTCAAGTTTTTTTCCTCCTTAGGTCCATTATCACTATAGTATAATTAGGGTGTAATTATTTCGTTCATTTTTTTGCCGTGGACGTTTAAGGTTAGGTTAAACATATTTTAAAATTTAGCATTTTAGCTTTTTGTGAAAAAAGTATTTTGGAAGATAGGATACTTCTGTCTCTTGTTCTTGGGTAATTTTTAAGTTAAATATGAAAATATTACAGTTTTATTTAATTTAATATTTAACCTTAAAATATATTTCAAATTAATAAAAAGAGGAGAAACGCCCGCTTCCCGACTGACATGTAATCTATTGTAGGTGATTTAAAATTTATTTTTTTAATTGAAAATCGTGATTGATTTCGTAGTTCTAAAAGTACAGTAGGTTTTAAAATTGGTCAAAGAACCTATTCAAAATACATGTAAAAATTTGTTTTGATTGATATTTCTTATTCTTTGTTTCACAATTAATTTTACATTTAATATAAAACATTTTTTAAATTAAATTAGATTTAATAAAAGATGAATAAAATAATTTGTATATATATAATGATGTCTTTCAATCATTTTTAATATTACTTTTATTTCTCAATTTAATGATTCAATTTGAATACTATTTTTTAAATAGCTATAATTTATTTTTTAAATGCCATGTTTATCTTTAGTGACAAAATCACGGCATTTGTTATACTGAAAAATAAATCACATTGTAGTCAGTTAAATTAATTTGTCACAGGGGTCAGGTAGATGAAGTAAATTTTGAAAAATGTATTCAATTTCTACATAAAAAAAATACTAAAATTAAACTACAAAAATCTAATATATTCTTTAGTTAATTGAAGGATTGAAAGATGCTGATTATCTTTTCTACGGATTATACATATTTGTTTCCGCTCTGAAATCGGGAAGAGTGACAACGTTAGGGCAAAATAATGGCGGGAGCTACTCCGTCCTGTGTTTTCTGTTCGATTGCCGCCAAATCCACCTCTGACAATGCTCTTCTTCATTCCGTTCGTCTCTCTCTCTCTCTCTCTCTCTCTCTCTCTCTCTTTCTCTCTCTTCATTTTTAGTTTATGTTTCCATTCTGATTCAGTTCATTATCTGAAATTACAGGACGATAAGGTTGTAGCATTTCAGGACATTAATCCTTCCGCTTTCAGGTTCTCATAATGCGTCGATATTTTAATTTCCAATCTTAATTAGTGGAGAGAACAATTTCGATTCGCTTCGCCAATTTCACGATTGACTAATTTTTCAAATGTTTATCTGTTTTTTTGACATTTAATTGAGATGACTGATTTGAACCTCTTAACTTTTAGACATTACTTGGTAGTTCCTGTGGCGCACATTCCTACTGTTAAAGATCTTCAGAGAAAAGCTGATGACCATTCTTTGGGTAAACAAACTCGTGGCTGGAGCCAGTTCAGATTTTAAAATTTATGTATGTGTGTGTTCAATTCTGCATATTCGAATTTCATGATTGGCTATTTTATTCAGTGAGTCACATGTTAGAGGTGGGGAAAACGTTATTACATAGAGATGCGCCTCAGGCCCAGCAGTACAGGTATTTTGTTGTGTACAATTTACAAGAAATTTGGACACGTTTGTTATTTTCTGCTGTGTTATTGGATTCATCCTCGATGGTGATTTGAATTACAATTTCTCCCACTTATCGTTACTTGGATTTCTAATCCTATAATTTGCTTGCATTTTGATTGGATCATATGCTTTTAACAGGAATTGTATTCTGTTATTTTTTATCAAGAAGAAATGTTTCTATTTGTCAAAATTACTGGCTCTACTCAATTGGCTTCACTTTTTTGTGCTGCAATAAAATATTGACTGTTTTATCTTTGTCCATGAAGCATGGTAATTTAACTTTACCTTCATGGAATATGGGTCAATCACCGTATGATTGTTTTAACAAGATTTTTAGCTTTGAACATGCTAACGAGACCTGGATTGCTACAAATACATTCTTAAAAAGTGGATGTAGGTCTATTTCAATCATATAATACCAACTTGGAAGAAGAGGTTTATATATATATATATATATATATATATAATTTAGTTATACTCTTCGTCCGCGTGGACCTCCAACATAAACAAATTACTTCTTGAATTTTGATCTGAAGTTAATTGTTGTACTTGAACAAAACATGGCAATGTGATTATTTATGTCACGATTTTTGGACAGATTTGGCTTTCATCAGCCTCCACTGAACAGTGTTAACCACTTACACCTCCATTGTTTGGCGCTACCATATACACCCAGGTACCAGTTAATCTTTATGGTTACTGCGTATTTAAGCTTGTCATGAATGCTGTATGTGGATACTTGAACTTGCTACTTCATGAGCTCAGATGGCGATCAATAAAATACTTATCTTTTGGACCACTTGGCTTCATTGAAGCGGAGAAGTTTCTGGAAAAGATAAAGCCATTGTCCACATTTCAATGAAGAGTGTAAGGGTCCGTTTGATTTCCAGTTACTCCAATGTTATAATGCTTTCTGATTGAAGATCAAGGAGGGTCCAGATTAATTCACTTCCAAATAGTTTGCAGGTAAAACAATCATATTCTAGATAACTTTAAATTACTGCTTATATTATGTGTCTTTTCCATTTTTCCAGATAGATGCTAGATAGATTGGATGTCATTCAAACTTACCTGTGATAGGTTTTATGACAAGCAAAGTTTGTAGTGATCCTGATCTGTTGATCATGATGCCTGATATGATATCTTGACCTTCTTATGGTGAACAATAATAATGGTCACTGCTATACATTGAAACATTATCCCTACTGACAGATTTTGAGCATAACAGCCTGACGCCGTTGTTGGAACTTCAGGATATTGTTGTGGTGAGTTTAGTGATTACCATATTGTGATAGTACTAGCTTAGGCAAATTTCTTTGGCTTTCTACAAGGACCTGGGAAGACTTGAGAGAGGAAGACACATCTTGGTCTTTTATTTACCAGCAGTTCTTTATTCTTTTCATACGACCAAGAAGTGACTGTATCAACGAGCTGGGTTTTAAGTTTGTGATTCAGAATCTAAGGGAATTTGATAATTGGGGATGTCCAATATGGCTTACAATATTATGCATGATACTTCCGCAATTTGAGAAGAAAAAAATTATTGAGCCAGATTCTGTCATTTAAAAAAAAATTTGTAAAATCTCGAATCACTTAAAAGAGTAAGCAATTTTTATGGAAAAAGATTATATACCGAGTCTAAAGGCAGGTTTGTGTGAGGGATTGAGTAAAAAGACGAAAATTTCCCAGTTTGAATGCCGGACAACCACAACCAGAAGAGAAGGTCAACTATATTACTTATTTTTGTTAAAACATTTTTTAAAAGCTATCTCATTTTTTTCCTTTAAAAAATTATTCTAAATACACGCATAAGTACTTCTTAAAAACGTTAATCATTACTTTACCAAAAAACGATGCTAATTAATAAAATTTGACGCACGTTTGTTCTATCTTGTGTCCACAGCTTTCTGTGCTTTTACGCCAAAACTGCAACATGGATACGTGAAAATACAAATATTGAAACTTGGATGGTTTTTTCTGCACCTCCATGCTTTCTTCCTACACCTTAATAATTTGAAAAGTACTAAAAGATCTTTTTAAAATTTGTATTACAGATTATATAATTTTAAAAATATAAATTTTTATATTTTAGATTGTGTACAATTTTTTTTTATTTTGAATTATGTAATCTAGAATATATTTTTTATATTCTAGATTTGAAATACAATATTCAAAATATGAGAAGGTGAAAAAGGGTAAAGCTGAGAAGATGAAGAAAATAAATAGGATAAAATGATATTTTTGTTTCTTCTAAAAGTCCTGGAAGAGGGTATGGAGGTGCAGGCAGAAGTCGTTTGAAACTTGTTTAACGTAAATGAACAGAAACATATGGACAGATTGAATATGCAAAAATTGTTGAACCATAATATACAAAATTGTTGGGTAAAAGCTGGGAAGCATATTGCACATAACAGAAAAATAATGGACATGGTAGTGAAACTGTGAAAGGCTTCAATGCGTGTATAATCTTGGCAGAATTGAATGCAGTTCGTATATTGAATGCTTTGCCAGAACATTCACGTAAATATTTTGAATAGCAATGACTAATAAGACAAAATATCTGTGCCAAAATATCTTATGGTGCCCCCCAACTTCAAAAAGTAGAAGGATGGATTCACAAGAAGACATCAAATAATCAATTTATCCATGATGAATTCCAAAATAGACGGGTACGCCAACAGCTGTAAAATAGAAATTGAAGAAAACTTTAAGAAAAGTTCAGAAGTTATTAAATTTTGTGGTTGCGAGGAATCAAGAATATAAATAATCCACACCACCAAGAAACTTTAGCTAAAACATTTCATTAGGGCATAGTATGTTGTTTTCTGCTAATGAATGAATGAAACCAGCAAGGCAAAAGGATTTGGCCCATATATTTAATCAGCATTACTTAAAAAGTTAGAATTTATTATGTACATGAGTTGGATTTTCTGGGATTGGCCTACAAAATAATGAATTGTTAATAGCTTCTGACTTTCTATATATTCACCAACATTGACGAATTTCTTTGTGTTTCCTTTTTGGTCGTCACCTACTACGAATGGAAGCATTATAATTTATAATTCCTATACGGTCCTCATTTCCCTATTAATGCAACTTCTTTCTTGGGATTGGTCTACCATCCTTTAGGCACAACATCAATAGTTGCATTGCAGCCAATCTTATGTTACTTTGTTGACCCTATTCATGATCACAGAATAAAGATAATTAGTTCTTTTCGTTAATGTGTCTACAAAATTCAACCACAAAGAATGCAAGTTATATATTTATGTGTCACCCAAACTTCGGTGGAACCAAGCATGAGGAGTTTCAGCGACGGAAAACTATATTATTTTGCAAGTTTGGAGACAAATAATTGGTGATACCGACCCAAATAGTTATCATCCACTAATGACATGAAAGCGACTTCCGAACAGGTTGCAACTTTGACAGCTTGGAGTAGGAGAAGGGTTTATCTTTATCTTATTGCATCTGGTGAGTATCTACATAACTAATGCTTGTTAGTTATATAATTAAATTGTTTTGTGAATGGTGAATTTGTGACATATTTTTAATTATCTTATTTTACCACTTTCCTTGTCACCGGAGCATTTTGACTAATTAAAAATTCATTTAAATATGATTTTAAAGTAATTACTATGTGAGCTAATAACTTATAGTTGTACGATAATATATAATTAGATGATAGTGTGAAAGAGTTTCACTGTTGAAAGGGCTCGGTTGAAATATAGAAAGGAGAAGAAAGAACAGATGAGGCAAATTTCTGATACTGGTTTAATATTTTTTTTTAATTCTTAAAATAATACATTTCTTTATTTATTTTCGGATATGGTAAAATAATACATTTTTTTATTTATTTTCGGATATGGTAAATTGTAAAAGACACTATATCATTATAAAGAAATTGTGGTCCTATTTTACCATTTAACATAAAGATTAAATGAAATCATGAAAAAAGGACACCATCTTAATTTACAATTTACTAGATGAAATTATGTAGCTAAAATTTCAATTAATGAGTTAAATTAATATGGTGAGAATACTGTAGGATCTTAAGGTGGTTAATATTCTTCCCCCATTTCTCTTATATTTTGTTTGACATTGTAGACACGTGTGATGTATTGCTAATATGCAACTAAAATAAATGCACATTATAAAAGTGATTTTATTTATTAATAAAAATGATTGAAATTAAATTGAAACAAATGTGAAGTTAATTTGAAATTAAACAATAATGGTTGAGAAGATTATTGTTTAAATTAAAATAAAAAAATGATATTAGTATGAGATTTCTATATTGAATTAAATTAAAAGTAAGTTTGATTTTGAAAAGAAAAATTAAATTAAATTAAAATTTAGTAATAAAATATATTTATCAAAATTAAGTTTAAGTTTAATATTTGAATTTAGTTACTAATATAAAAATAATTTAAAATGAAATTAAGATTAACAATAAATTTAGAATGAAAAATTTGAAAATATTACATAATTTTTTAAATAAATTTATTGTTAGTTTTTAAATTATATTTATTACTAACTAAATCTATTTCATATATTAATAACTAAATTCATAGCATGTAACTTTTCTTCTCAGTAACCACTCTTCTATTCAAATTAAATTAAATTTTTTGC
>Ga0099825_1003192_pt1 | contig 21869 bp, 12 predicted proteins | sample SiratroredBW_FD_76838 | JGI IMG/M metagenome (GOLD analysis project Ga0099825, IMG submission 76838) | Root nodule microbial communities of legume samples collected from California, USA - Siratro red BW | ecosystem: Host-associated > Plants > Roots > Nodule | place: USA: California | collected... | reverse complement strand
TAATATAAAAATATATATATATATATATATATATATATATATATATATATATATATATATATATATATATATATATATATATATATATAACTTATTGTAATTTTGGCCATGTGAAGGTAAAAGGTGAAATATAACAAAGAACACCTTTTTTAACCAAAGGCTACTCATTACACTTAATATGCAAAGAATAAATCATTCCAAGAAACCTCTAACACCAAGAATGATACAAATGTTGAATTCACACAGATTTAGAAATTCAATGAAAAATATGCAATACCATGAACTCAAAATAAATGAAAGAATCGCAGAAAAGTTCCCAAACACCAAAAGACATGACACTTTAATATACACTAAAAAACAAATATTAATTAAGAGTGATGAGAGAAAAAAAATTATGATGATAGAATTTTTTTTTATAGATGTTGAAGCTACTTATAATTAAATTATTTATTTATTTTTATCTTTAATCAATCTCATCCACTCTTCCATATGTACGTTTTTTTAATTGTAACATTAGTAAGTAAAATTATTATTGTAAAATTATTGCTGTAAATAGGACCTTTAACAATGATTAAAAGAAGGTTTTAAAAATGGTTTTATATGATAAAAATGTCATTATAAGTTATATTATTCAAAGATTAGATTTGTCAGTATTAAAAAGGTTACAACGACAATTTTATCATCAATTGTTAGTGTAACTTCATTTAATAATGACGTGTTAGTGTAAAGTCATCATTATAAAATAACAACAATAGAGGTGATAACATTGTAGAAACAAAGCACAGTAATGACAAGAACGGTAACAAGCGTGAAGGACAGTGATAGGGTGGCAACAAACGCATTAGGGGTAGCAAGTGTGTTGGCGAGGTTGGAGTAATGATTGCAACACAAGACATGAGTGGAGGCAACACAAACAGTGATGAACCAAGGGCACAACAATCGATGGGCAACAACAACAGTAAACTTCAAAGGTTCAACAACAGAAAAGGAAAAAGAACGAAAACAGAGAAGAAAATGACAAACAAGCACCAATTTCGTTGTTCTAGAGTAGAAATAATGAGAAGGAGATGGTTTTGCAAAAAAATCATCATTATTTCTCACTTTTTTTCCTTTTAACGACGATCCTATGAGAAACTGTTATCGTTTCTCAAATTTTTTACTTTTAATAACGATTCTAGGTCGAATCGTTGTCATTTCCCACAACTTTTAATGACGATTTTAGGTCAAACTATCATCATTTCTCAATTGTTTGACTTTTAATGACCATTACTGGTCAACCATCATTAAAATGTATATTTATTTACATGTCATCTCATTTTTTTTTTTACGACAATAGCTCTAAAACTATTGTTAAAATGGGTTATATAATTCAAATTTTACACTAGTGAATCTTTAATAAAAAACCTGTAAAAACTAGTCATTTGATTAAGTAGTGAAAAAAATATATTTTCAACTATTTTACACCTTAGTTAGAATGCATTCATTTTTCTATTGGCATAACAATAAAATATCTTTTCAACTATTTTGGAGCTTAGTTATTTTCTATTAGCATGACAATATGTATAGGTAAGCATACAGAAGCTTATCACTTTTATCAAAGTATATATATATATATTTTAGAGTGAATTAAGACACATATAAAACTATTATCCAATAAATTCATATAAAAAACTTTGCATCCAAAAAGGTTTTTCAAAAGTAAAAAATAAACAAGAGAGATAAATTGTTTTTATAACTTTTGTCATGTAAATTATGACCAATTTTTGGGAAACTATAAAGTTTCAATACATTTGCTAATTATAAGTATTTTTTTTTTCATAAGTTATTACTAACATGTCTTAAGTTTCTTTTATAATAAGTTTTTCTAATAGAATACAATTCCAAAAAAAATAGTTTAAGATTTCTAAGACTAAATAAAATGTCAAACAAAAAGATTGATAAATTTTTTATATAGTTACATTTATAGCATTCATCTTGCAATTTTCTTACCTAAAACTTTGTTTTAATTAAAGAAGATGTTAACCTAATACTACAAGAAAATAATTATTTAAAAATCAATTTTTAGCTATAAAAAAATGGTTGCTATTTGTGATTAAAATAATCACTAAATTAGGTTTTGGTTGTTAAATAAGTACAAAATAAAAGTAATAATTGAATTTAGTAATTAATTAAGTTAAGATAATTGATATCTAACATTAGCTACCAAGATTTTAGTCACTTATACCATTAGATTCTAAATTGATATGTAATTAAGTTAGAGACTAATTTAGAGTCTAATAGTATAAGTGAATAAAACTTAGGTAATTAAAAATTGGTCTCTAAATAGTTTTTTTCTTATAGTGTAATTATTAAAGAAAGATAGGATTATTATTTTATCACCTTAAATATTTTACTAGAAATTTATATTCTTTTTTTAGAAAAGCAGGAGAACTGAGGATATTGGTAGAAAAACTTTTGTAAGATGAAATTAAGCTTAAAGTTAAAGAAAATATTGAGTTTTAAAGTTAAATTTATCATTCATGATTGTGAAATTTTGTGTCTGGGTGAGCCTTTTTAGGTGCAATGCAAGTAAGGCAAAGCATGAGAATGTTCTCGTTTGCGAGTTTCAACTTTCTAAGGTTTATTACAAGAAGTCTGATATGACTTTTAATAAACTAATTTAAAAGGGACTCTTATGCCTATTGAGTGTAGTTTGTGGACGTGGGGTTTAAAAGGGTTTTGAAGAAAAAAAAAAAAAAGGTTGGTGAACAGATGAGTAACTCCCTTCGTACTTTTATGACTTTTCAACCAAGTTTCTTCATTTTTATATCATTTCTTCCTTTTTTATCCATCCAAGAGTAGCTAAACCCTTTTTTTGAATTAGATGTAGCTACATTAGACTTTATTCTATATTATTGGTATATATATGTGTGTATATATATATATATATATCATTTTCTTTATTGTTCAAATTTAGTGTTTTATTTATGTTTTTCATGTTTGTTTTGGGATACCACTCATAGCTTTTTCTACAACCTTGTTTGTTATTTAGAAACTACTCTCATTATCTTAAATTAAGGTAAAACATCCAATTAATCATGTATCTAGAAGTAAGTCGTGGTTAATCTATCATCTTTTAGTCATGAGCTTAAACCAAGTCATTTTCATGAGTTACGTGAGAGATTGAGGTTTAACATAGAGACTTAGATTCATTTCACTTAAGAAATTAGGATTTGACATAAATTTGACAATTCTTAGGATTTGACATAAATTTGACAAATTGATGTTAATGTTGAAATTCAAAGTGTATGAATTAAGTATCACATTCTTTGAATTTAAGTAATATTTAGTGAAATCTAACTTTGACATATTTATTTTGTATGCCCAAACTCAATTGATTAGGTTACTTATTTTCTATTTTTAGCACATTAGTAACTCTTAAAAAATCTTATTCTCTTCTATAACAATATTTCATAAACTATGTAATCTAGGTAAAAATTATATATTTTAATATTATTACATAAGTATAGTGTGAAAATAATGACTAAAATTCCCATTTTAAGCTTTCTAATGATGTAACATGAAATAGGTTTATAGTCTAACGTCTTTCAAAAATATCTAAGATGTTGAAATATTATCGAATAAAGAGAATCATTGTTTTTCTCATTTTGAATGCTTAGAATTTGTTCAAACTTTGTAACTCTTATAATTCTTCGTATAGGTGGTTCTATAAGTTATTAAGGAATGTTAGAGGTTCCTTGTGCAGACATTCATAAATTTCTTCTTATAGATTTATCCAATTTACTTATTCTGTTGATGTTGTAAGATATGACCATCGTTACAATTGACTATGACTTATTTTTGGATTTCTATTTTGACATTTTTCATGTGTGTCTTTTCATGGTAACTTGATCAAATGATTGCTTTCTCTAATAAATTCTAAAATTTTTCAAGACATTATTTCAAAACATAAAGTTTTACAAATAAATAGACGAAAAGATTAATTTATTTCATTTGTTAGCTCTCTTGTGAAATCAAATTAAATAATTTGTAAAGATTTTTATTTGAAAACATATAATAGATAAAATAACTTCATTTATTTTAAATTAACCATCGTCTATTTGATTTATTAAAATAATAATTTTATTTGTTAAACATCAAAATTAATTTCTTTAATTATACTTTTAAAACTTAAATTATTAGATCCTAACTTTATAAATTTGTATAGTTTAAAAGGTTTAGTCCTTTTGACATTACATAGTATGATAAGTTTATATGCATACTTGTAATTTTAAATTTTACTATTAAAAAAAAAAAAGCTAAATCATCATTTCAATTTTAAATTAATTCTAATTCATGCACAATATTGACTTATGTTAACAATCCATTATATAACTTCAACCCAAATCAATTCTAATTTATGTACAAATCAATTTTAATTTATGTACAAATCAAAATAGTATTTTATTACGGTTAAGAAAACTATCTTATGTCATCTTAATAAACAAATGTTTATGATCATATCTAAAAGGAGAAAGATGAAGAACCACAACTTCCTATTCAACTTGTCTCTCTTTCAAGTAGAAGGATAACCTAGAAAGTCAATAAGACCACAATCACACTATAAGAAAAAAGTCATTTAGAGATCAAATATTAGCTACCAAATGAAATGGTTGCTAATTGTGACCAAAATAGTCACCAAATTAGATTGTGGTTGTTAAATAACTACAAAATAGAAGTAATGATTGATTTAGTGACCAATTAAGTCAAGATAATTGGTATCTAACATTAGCTACCAAGGTTTTAGTGACTTATATCATTAGATTCTAAATTGGTAATATATTTGGTCACAATTAGCAACTATTTCGTTTGGTAGCTAAAAATTGGTCTCTAAATAGCTTTTTTCTTGTAGTGTCAATTATCATCTAATGAAAGGAAGAAGAATAAGACCTAATACATTTTTCATGGCAGTAAAAAATTATCCAAGTCCTGTCAATTTCATAAGTGAATTCCCTTGGCATTATCAAAGTGACTAGTGAGAAACAGAAAAAAAAAGTAAGAATTATCCGTCATTCCAAGATGATTGAGGCATCTATGTCTAAGGAGAAAGTCAAGGTTGATATTCTTGTTCCTCTAAATATAATAAAGTTTGTAACTATATTTGTGTTCTAACTAGTACTGGAAAAAAATGTTGAGATGAGTGTTGCCAAAATTGTAACTATATTATGCCAAGACCATTGAAGACTTTAAGATGATAAGAGAAAATGACATGGTCTGATGTCTTTTATAGTGGCTTGGAACCTAAAGAGAAGTTCCTATCCAAAACCTACCATGCATCGATAAATAGATGTTATATGGTACAAAATGTGCACTTACAATCAAATCAAAGCAACTCCTTGCACCCCTGAAATTCTACCTCCATTTATCAAAAAATAAGGGATTACACCTTTAAAGTCAAGCTTCCTTACTCAAATTCCATTCACTGTGGTGAAGTGAGTGCAATGCAATCGTGAAACTATGAGTGTCATGGTTGTCTATGAGCCACCCCCTTCAGAGAGCAATATGACCAACTAAGATATGAGTTATACAAAATTAAAGAAATCTTAAAGCAAGATCTAAAAGAAGATTGCAAGAATGTTGAGGTTAAAGCCTTAAAACGGTGAAGGATTACAAAATGGAATGTTGGACATTTCCATCAGACTACATTTCTAAAATATCCATCACCACCATCTAAATTCATGGAGATATCTTCAAAAGTTGATGGTTACACCCTTTATGTTAGTTTTAAATAAAAGGAATGAAAAATTGAGAAAAAAGACAAAGAATCATGAATTAGCATAAGGCAACAAAACAAGCAGGATTAACAAAAGAAATGGGAGCAAAACATCTAGAAGGGAGTATTTTTTTTATTATTTTAAATTATATTTTTTAAGTTTGACTTGTAAATATCATTACCTTGATGTGAAAATTTATTCTAAATACAATTGAATCCTTTTATACCGTAAATAAAAGTAATTTGTACACCACAAATAGGGACAAAATTAGTATTTTAAAACCTTTTAAAAAGTTTTGTAAACTTTTGAAAAACTTTTCTTGAATAAATTAATTTAAAGGTTTGAGTCCAAAAAACTAAATTAAGAAACATACAAATGCTGCAAAATAAAAGATAAGGATGAGAAGAAAGACACAAGAAGTTTTATATTGATTTGATTATTCTCAAATTTACATCCAATTACAATCTCTTCAACTTGAGAATGATTGATTTCACTGTATTGATATAAGTTAATTGAAGATATATTTTACATGCAACACATGCAATCACACAAGATATGAATTAAAATCTTGAAGACGTTAAAGAGAGATACAAACCAAAATGAAAAAACCTATTACAAAGAAAAATCAAATTTAGGTGTAAAAGGAATCACAAAAAAGTTAAAAATAACCCTAAACCCATCACTTAAAGTGACAACTATTCCAAAATTTTAAGAGCAAAAGAGAAAACAGAAATATCACCAAAGTGCATTTAAAAGAACTTTTAGACAAAGAAATAAGATTCTCAAAATGTTATTTTAAAGTGAGAGAGAACATTGAATGTTTTGAACTATTATTAGACTTGTTACTTTGAAAAAACACTAAAATCATATTTACACAACATGAATTTTGAATTGATCAAATAAATTATTTATAGTGATAATTGATTATATGATTTTTTTTTGTTGCTTATGAAAACATAACTTGAAAAATCTATTCGATTATGAGAGTTAATCGATTAAATACAAACCTCATATCTAAATCAAGTTTGATATCATTAACTAAGGCTAATCAATTATTTTGTTTGTTGTTGAATTTGAAAATCCAACAAGAACAATCTAATACATTATTTAGGTGATAACAATTATTGACAAACATATAATATAATATAAGCTTAAAATAATTGATTATTATTAAAGATAATCAATTAAATCACTTATTATAATTGATTATACTAAGAAATAATTGATTAATTTGTACTTTAATAAGCCTTTTTGAAAATAATTTGAAAATATGATTAAATTCAAAACAAAGGCACTTACGGACATAATGCATAGTCTGAGCCAAACCCAATAACATGTATGAATCACATTCCATCATGAAAGCAATAACACATAATTAAAAGTGACTTTGGTTTATCATAAAAATAAAACCTATTAATGAAAGAGTCTTAACTTGATCAACATTGTATTCACTTTGATTTTTTTATTCTAAAGTTATTGTATTTTTATGTTTTTTCGCTCCAATTTCCTTATGCATTTACTTGAATCATGCATGTAAAACATAAACATATTGCATTCCATGTTTGTGATATTTTCTTCTTTATTACATATCTTTCATGATTTCATTGGTTTTGACACCTTTATAATTGATAATTAAAAATTGTTTGTCACCATAAAGAAGGGATATTCTTAAATTCAAGTTGTACAAACCCTTTTTATAATTTTAATTAGTGCAAACAATATTTAGAAGTCATCTTAGAGAGGACATATGATTATTATCAACATCTAATAATCATATAACAAGTAATAGAATTATCTATCTCAATGTATAAACCTTACATGGTGTGTCTGATGACTATTATAACTTATTAGAATAATCATTTGAGACAAATTTATTATAACCACACTTTTGTATTAAATAAATAAGATAATATCCACTCAAGTTATTTTTTTGCAACCATAAGTCTTAAAAGTTTAACATGCTCCTCAAGTCAAAACAAATCAAATCAAAAGTGTGATTTGGAAAAGTAAAACTAACTATTGCATCTACTCCTTTAATGCACATACTATTTAGTGTAAAAAAAAAATGACAACACTTGACAAAGAAAAGGAAGATAAAATGTATTAGTTATCAACTTACAAGTTTTCATGAAACGATTACATTTAATGAAAAATTTATTGTTGTGCCTAAAACATTAAAGACTTCACATTAGTCTAGGTAGATAATGTAAAGAAGAAAGTAAAGTGCATAATAACAAAATAACAAAAATTAGGATAGCTCAAATTTTAACAAACTTTTAATTCCTCAATATATAAAAAAGAACACTAAGACAACAATTAAAAAAAATGAAATAAGGAAAGCATACATATGAATACAAAAAAGTTTTATATAAAAACAAGCTAATAGAGAAAACATACTATGTTGAAAGTGTATCCAACATTTTTATTTTTCTTAAACTATCCATGTTAGATGGACTAAGAGAGACTTTCAATTTTTGTATTCATCTTTATCCTTCGTTTAACCTTATTGTGTTATAAGTTGAGAATTGCTTATTATTTAATGAATACTCATCACATAAAATTTTTAAAAAACTATAAAAAAAATCATAAAGTTAGGTTGAATATATTAAATAAAGATCATATATTATAGTTTCAACTATTTTAATAATTCTATATCAAAAGTATTATTATTTATGTTTTAGAATTACGAGTAAGTTTTTGAAAATGAAGATAGTAATACTTTTTATTTATAAATACGTTTATTTAAAAATTAAAATTACTTTTAATTATTTTATAAGTAAAGAAATTATCTAATAATTAAATTCTTTTAACAATATCATATATTCAAATTACAAGAAAGAGAAGAAAATCACTAAGTAATTGAATGAAATGAATAGTAATATATCCTTCTCCAATTAGGTTTTATCATATTTTTGCAATATAATAAAATTGCTCCATCTTCTTGTATTATAGCATTCATCACCAAATTCAAACGGTTTTCTCCCACTATTTTCTTGTATTATACCATGTATCATCACTAAATTCAAAATATATCCCCGATTTAAAGTATAACGATACAAAACAATAAATAATAATAAAATTTTTAAAATTAAAATGACGCAACGGAACGAGAGTTAAATGCTACATTTTATTTTAAATCGGCTATCGTTACATTATTTTGTAAAATGCTGATAAATCGGAACACAATTTTTCCTATAAACACAACGTGATTCGAATTCTAATGCTCCCACTGTCCAATTATTTTTTATTATCTTATTAGTGACGTTAGGATTATGTAATAAAACTACAATATAATTAATAATTAACTAATAACAGTTGTTTTTGAGAAAAAGAAGGAAGAATGGGCTGTTTCTCAATTTATTTTTTTCCCCTTCCAAAAAAGAAAAGTTTATTAAATTCCCCTAATATTTTTTTTTTCTCGGTTTGGTTTCACAAAATCGCAATTTGTATCACTCGTTTCCGTTTCCCTTCGAGGAGAGACAGTGCCTGCCGCCACTGTTCTATGCGCCCCCTTCTTCTTCTTCTTCATCATCATCATCATCATCTTCTCTACCATCATCATCACCACCACCGCCACCATAACCATCACTATCATCATCTTCAACATCACCATCACCATCTTCATATTCCTCATCTGCGAAAAGCTAGGGTTCCCTCCGCGTCAAAACCCTCCCCTATTCCATGTACGATCACTGAGGAGGGTTTCTGATTTGGATGGCATTGGGAGATTTGATGGCCTCTCGCTTTTCACAATCCACCGTTCTCGTCGTTCCGAGCCAGAACCACCACGACGATTCCACCGCCTCCTCTTCCTCCTCCTCCGTCGCCGTCGTCACCGCCACTAACAACACTGACGATGCCGATTTCACTAACCGCGGGGACTCTGAAGCCGCCATCGCTAGCAGCAGCGGCAACTACACCGGGAATGGCCCCACCAGCATGGCCTACCTGCCGCAGACCGTCGTCCTTTGTGAGCTCCGCCACGAAGCCTTCGAGGCCGCCGTCCCCGCCGGCCCCGCCGACAGCGGCCTAGTCTCCAAGTGGCGACCCAAGGATAGGGTCAGTTCAATCGCCCTGGAAAGTTCGATTCAGTTGTTATTTGTTAACCTTGTTTGTATTGTATGCATTTTGCTGTGATGAATCGGTGATTTGCGATTTTTGTTACGTAGATATTGGAAAATTGTTAGCGTGGGTCACGTGTTCTGGGTGACACAAATTTGGGCAATGTAGAAAAAAAGGGCGTTTAGGTCAATGCAGTGGCAGCATTGGTGACTGTGAATGGATGCCTTTGTTTGACTATGTTTGTGTATGTGATAATGTGGTTAGGGAGTTGTCAAGGATGTAAAATGTTTGACCTGTTATACACTAGATTTTGTTAAGATGGTAGCCTCTGAAGTGCAAAAGTGAAATGTTGAGTGATACTGAACTAATAATTGATGAGAAAATCGAGTGAGTTCTGTGATGTTTGTGGGTTGTAATGCAGCTTCTTTCTTGCACTTTGTACTTCAGCGGATCTTGAATTAGATCAATTTAGAATAATGATAACCGGTTCAATTCAAAATAATGATAACGGGATCAATTCAAAATAATGATGGCGGTTATAGTAGTGCACCTGATTGATACCTGCACTGGGGAAATTTCTTCTATTAATTGTGAGCTTGGTGTTTGATGAATTCTCATTTTGCTAAAGATTTGGCTGTAAAAGTGGATAAATTATTCTTGAACTTGCTTCACTGAATTAGTGATTTCTGAATGGAGGTGGGGGAAAGAGTGTTTACATGTGTTTCTTTAGGGTGATAGGACTTGTGTAAATCCTTGTAGCTTGCATTAGGAAGTGGCTTGTTTAACTGAAATGGAGGTTGCTAGCTTCTTATATTGGTTGCAATTGCCGGACACTTGACAGAGGTGGATTTTGGTCTACATGTATACACATGTAAAATTAAGTATATGCTTTTTCTGTAAGGAGCATTGATATATTCCAACCCTTGTTAGAAGGTGAAATAAGCAGGCCACTTTTGTCTAGTCTGATTATATCGACTGGAAATTTTTTGTTAGCAGTTTTGCAATGATCTTTATCTATCCCTTTCTGTGTTCTTTTTTTTGAAACTAGCGCAATTGTGTTTTGTTAAAAAAGGTCGAGGACATAAGTAGTTGATTGACAATTAATGTTCTAAAGGTATTTGCAATTTTTCAATCTGTCTTGTTACCATTCTGGATGTAATTTTAGAATAAAGATTGAACAAAGAGATTGTTCTCTATTCAGTAAAATATAATATTTCTTGCTGCATTTGAAACAAGGCATTACGAAGTGTGTAATGTATAAATGTGGTTTATTTTTCTGATAAGTTTTATACTGTTGGTTCGTTGCTTTTTGTAGGAGAGGGTATGGCGGAGCCTATTTTTAACCATAACATTTCTCCCATTTATAAAAGATTTCTTGAATAATTGTCTACATTTGCAGTGGATTTCTGGTGTATATTATATTGATATTTAACATTTTTCTTCATAATCAGAATACATTTTTATCGAAGTGTCTGTTTCTTCCTCTAAGATCTCTTAAAGACTTCTTTAAGATGTTTATATGCTATATCTGTGGTAAGAAGTATGCTCCATTTTAACTCCTAATTTTGTGGTGCAGATGAAGACAGGATGTGTAGCTCTAGTGTTATGTTTGAACATTAGTGTGGACCCACCAGACGTAATAAAGATATCCCCTTGTGCCAGAATGGAGTGCTGGATAGGTCTCTTGTTACCTTTAATCTCATTATTCAGTTGTTGTTTTCTGTAGTTTGTACTCTCAATATGTTTCCTTGATTTGAGATATTTTGCATTCTTTTGCTCTATTCATGTTTGGAAATAGCTTTGGGCTTCTTAATGTTATTACATGACGTGTTTTTGTTATTAACTATTTGTTCTTTTGCAAGTTCATTTTTCTGATGAATTAGTGTGCTGTTTTGCATTTATATTTTATGGTTGAACTCTTTGATTCATACTTGTCTTTATCTTTTTATCCAGTCATTAACTTTTTGATCCCCAGCCTAATTATTTAGAGTTATTTGCAACTTTGTCAATGAAAAATGTAGCTAAATGGGTTGAGTAGAATCTTTGTTACGTATCAAAACTTTGGAGGCTTGCGACCATGGTTAATGTGCAGACAGTTTTTTATGCTTACCTTGTTTAATACTGCAGATCCATTTTCTATGGCACCACAAAAGGCATTGGAGTCAATTGGAAAAACTTTGAGCAGTCAGTATGAAAGATGGCAACCAAAGGTGGGAATGTTTAACTAGCTACCTTATCCTCATGTTAACTCTGAAATTGTTTTATAGTTAACCTTATTGAGATCTTTACAGGCCCGCTATAAATGTCAACTTGACCCAACAGTAGATGAGGTGAAGAAACTCTGTACTACTTGTCGTAGATATGCAAAGTCAGAAAGAGTTTTATTCCATTACAATGGGCATGGTGTCCCAAAACCAACCAATAACGGAGAAATTTGGGTCTTCAATAAGGTCAATGTTCGTATTTTCTCAGTTCTTGATGCGAAGTAGTTACTTGATAAATCAAATATTGTTCTCTTCATACTGGCAATGTAGGCCTAGTTGAAAAAGAAGTGGGTCTGCATGGTTTTTTGCACACTCGAACCATGTTAACTCTCTTGTAAACACGAGCAAACTTGCTCAAACTAGGGTAAAAAATCACGAGTTTATATTCGATTTAGCAAGATCAGTTAGACATTAGCCAACAATGACACTGGATTTGTTTGTTTCTAGGTCATGATTTTTGCAAAAACAAGCCTAGGGAAAAATTTTATGGTCCACTGGTTCTCTCTTGCAAGTTTCTGTCTGTTTTAGGTGTTGATGATGTTACGTGCTATCGCACTAACTCTCTCTTGGTGTCTTTCTCTGCTCTGCCCCGTTTTGTGTTTCTGATTCTCTTGGAAACTTTGTGATCTCACTTCTCTCTCATTTCCTTTCTTTTGTCCAGTTTCATATATAGTGCTGGCTCAAACTACAAATTAGTGAGTTGTTAGGGTTTGTTTTTTTTACTCCTCTTTTGCTATTTTGGACTATTGGGCCTCAGTTTAAGTCCAACAATTTCTTTTTTTTATGTAAAGCATAGTGTATAATATAATCAACTAGAGTAACGATAAAGACATAATAATATTAGAAAATATAAAAAATATTTAAGAAGTATATAATATGATCAACTAATATGTTACAGTAGAAAATATAAGAAGTTATTTATAGCATCATATAATATTGAATTATTATGTTATTTATATGTATTTCAATGTACCTTTTATCCAAAGTTAACTCTTACTACTTTATGAAGCTCCCACAAGTTTATGTAAACTATCGAGCTTGACAACCTTTTGTGTATAGGTTCTACCTCTTTAAAAATGTGCCATGCTCTGTAGAGAAAAATAGTATAAAAGATAAAAGTGGGAGAATGGAAAATGAATGATTGTGAAAGTAGGACAAACCCATGAATAGAAGCAAAATAGGGTGGCAAAAGTATGAGAAGAAAATGGGTAAGAAAGCAATTCACTATTTATTCTAGGCAGGATGAATATAATGTATTTTAATTATTTTTCTTTCATGCCTCTTGTTTTGCTCAGATTTTTTCGGCAAGTGCAACGAGGGAGATATTAAATAATCATAAAAGACCCGTAAATAAATATAAAAGGTATTTATTTTGTAAATGAGAAGAGTTTACAATAACAATTGTGCTAGAAAAGGCAAATTTTTTTGCTCCTGACTTTACCACGATAATAACTGATAAATAGTTAAAACTAAACTGGAATTGTATCTTATCACAGATGCCTGATTAGATTGACTTTTGCTACTAGATATCATGGGTTCCCATTGAGTATAATGCCCTCATTCACAATATCATGATGAGAATAGCTACAAGACATTCCTCTTATTTTCATCATATGTTATGCAGAGTTATACGCAGTATATCCCATTACCCATCAGTGAACTTGATTCTTGGCTGAAGACCCCATCAATTTATGTTTTTGATTGCTCTGCAGCTGGGATGATTGTGAATTCCTTCATTGAGGTATCCACACAAAACCATGTTATTACATACTTGTAAAAAAAAAATTCAAATGTATTGGTACTGATTGTCTTTTTTGGACTCCAAATTTGTTACTGGACTTGTTATTGATAAGCTTCATGAATGGAGTGCTTCCAACTCCTCTGTGCCCCAAAGGGATTGCATTCTGCTTGCAGCATGTGAAGCACACGAGACTTTGCCTCAGAGTGCAGAATTCCCTGCTGATGTGTTTACATCTTGCCTTACAACGCCTATAAAGATGGCATTGCGATGGTGAAACTTTTCATTAATTCTTAGTTTATCCTGTTCAGAATGTTTAGTATGTTAAACATTCACGTAGGTTTAGGATACCTTATTAATATTTTTTGAACGTCAATAGCATTATGCATGGATTTTGAAAGCATTGTGCATGATGAACACTTTTGTAACATGAATTGTTTTACTTTACCCACCCAATCTTTTACCTGATTATACTTTCCCATATCTAACCCTTGCTTAGCTACTTTTGTCTAATATCATTTCATGATGGTTGATTGATCGTATATATCATAATCCCGAATCATAAATATCATTTTTTATAATACAATTTCTCCTTGGGAGTATTTTTGCTCTTTAACTGATTTATTATCTCTATTGTAACTTTTGCAACTGGACTTTTTGTTAATTGCAATAGTGATAGAAGAAAAAACCAGTGATAAAGATGGTTTTTACTATGAAATTGATTTTATGCTTGACATCTACTTTTGCATTCCTAACTTAACTGTCCTCATTTTCTCTAATTCCTGAGATTTCTAGTGTTGGTAACTGATAATTTTATATCTCAGCAAACTGGCTATTGATAACTTTTTCGTGTTGTAATTTGTCTCTAGGTTTTGTACACGTTCATTACTTCGTGAATCACTTGATTATTCGCTTATAGACAAGATCCCTGGCCGTCCTAATGATCGAAAGACACTTCTGGGTGAATTGAATTGGATTTTTACAGCAGTAACTGATACAATTGCCTGGAATGTTCTTCCCCATGGTGGGTCTCAACCCTCCCCATCATTTTCGCTGACTTACTAAATTGCAACAGTTTTCTTTTGAAATCCAGTTAGCAAACATTTTAAGTTGGTATCTTTTTATCTTATATTGATAATTATTTTGTCCTGCAGATCTTTTTCAGAGACTGTTCAGACAGGATTTGCTTGTTGCAAGTCTGTTTCGAAATTTTCTACTTGCTGAGCGAATCATGAGATCTGCAAATTGTTCTCCTGTTTCTCACCCAATGTTACCTCCAACCCACCAGCATCATATGTGGTATTGTTGGTGACTGTAATGATATTTTTTTATTTGTTGCCAAATTTTCTCAACAGTTTATGTTTTTTCTCCACACTTCAGGGATGCATGGGACATGGCTGCTGAGCTATGCCTCTCTCAACTTCCATCTTTGGTTGAGGATCCTAATGCTGAATTTCAGGTATCTGGAATTCTGGATTTATTTTTTGTAATAACTCTGATGTAAATTTCGTTCTGAAATTGAATATTAAATAATAGAAATTAGCTAAGGTATTCTGGTTTGGCAAGGAATAATTGCAATACGAAGGATTATGTATGTGTTTTGGGCTTACCTGATGAAGTATGTTGTTTTTCTCTATCAGCCTAGTACATTTTTCACTGAGCAGTTGACAGCATTTGAGGTATGGCTTGACCATGGTTCTGAACATAAGAAACCACCGGAGCAGTTGCCTATAGTTCTTCAGGTGCGATCTATGTAGTTGTCTTTGTTTCCTTTTAAGCCGTTGTGTTGCTTCATAATACTGTTGTTGGGTAGCTTACAAGATTTTAATGAAATCAGCTGTCAGTTCCTGTTCCTTAATTAAGTTTTTCAAGCGTAAGTGTTTCTTATTATCATTCTTATGATAGACATTTGTCTAAGTGATGTAATTGTTGTGAGCATCTACTCTCTTAAAAACAGGGGTAGCCTTTTCTCGCTGTAATGGAAATGGACATTTCTGTTTTGTTCATTCAACATACATTATGCGAATTGTCCTAAAATGTTTTTCCAAAAGTGTATTATGGTCAATGCTTGTCTCGATTATTTGTTATTCATTTATTTGAGGGACTTTCTTGCAATTTGGTTGACTTGGCAATCATCTTCCTAAGTCTTGATTCTGTATAGGTTCAGAATTTGTATCCTTAGATCTGTTGTGACCAATTGTTTTGTATAATCTCATTTGCAAAACGACCTTTCAATCTTCCTTTATGCACTTTCCACTCGAATTAGTTTTTCATTTTTTCACTGTAAGTCTACTTTATACTTCTGGGAAAATTGTTTGCTCTTTTCCATGCATTGATAGGCATTGTTCCTATTTCAGGTTTTACTTAGCCAATGCCATCGCTTTCGGGCCTTAGTGCTCCTTGGAAGGTTCCTTGATATGGGGCCATGGGCGGTTGATCTGGTAGTTTTTCTTTAGATTCATCAACTTTTGTTGCAATTGTTTTACCTATTTATTTATTTTTCTGTAAAGGTTTATGAGAACTTAATACCAAATTTTCTATATGTAGGCATTGTCTGTTGGAATATTTCCTTATGTTCTAAAGCTATTGCAAACAACAACACCAGAACTACGTCAGATCCTTGTATTCATATGGACAAAGATTCTTGCACTTGACAAGGTAGATTTGGAGGAAATAAATTCTTTAAGTAAATATTGTTTATTGTGGTTGGCTTTGAACAAAATGTGTTTTTTTTTTCAAAATTAATTTCATCCAAACATGCGTTAAATCAAGTTGAAATTTTGTCTTGGTCAGTGAAGGTTGCTTTTACTGTAGTAGTTATTGCAGTACATTCACTTGCTTGGCATGGTGCTGGAAAAGCCAAGAAAAAGTAGATTAAGAACATTTGAAAAAGATGTGATTTTTTCTCCAAAATTAATCTCAACCAAACATGCGTTAAATCATATTGAAATTTTGTCTTAGCCACTGAAGTCTTTTAATCTAGTTATTGCAGTATATACACTTGCTTTGCATGGTGCTGGACAAGCCAAGAAAAGTAGAAAGATAGGGGAAGATAACGAAAATAGGGAAAGAAGCATTTACCCTATGTTTTGACCGAGGAGAGAGGACAAATTAAGGGAGGAGAAAGTTTTAAAATTTTAAATTGAGGGAACATTGGAAGATTATGTTGGCCCATAGACCCACTGCCTTAGGATGATATTTTCTTAGGGGAACCTTTTTCTTAGGTTCTCATGCACTATTATAGTGCTGCCTTTGATGAGTTTCAGTGTCCATCATTTGCTTCAGCAAACATAAGGTTGGAATTGTGCCGTGCCAATCTATCCCACCATCCAATGTGTCCAAGCATCCTAACGCCAATGCAAACCACCCATTCACATGCTTTCACAAGCGTCTTATCTCTTCTTTGAACCACAACTCCCACTGGCTCGTGGCAGCATTTGCAGTGGTGCCAGACGGTTGACCAATCTGCGCCCAGGTTGCCTCCTCCATGTGCTCATATCCTTTGTGGTGGTGGATCCATTGGAGTTTATTGACTCGTCTGATCTACTTTTCCCTGACCTTGGATTATTTTTGTTCCAGATTTAAGGAAAAAAATTGTCTTCCAGCACCACATCAACATCTACAACAAATTCTCTCGTCTTTTCCTCTAACCATATTGTTAGTATTGAAAAGATAGACAGGTTTAACTATGCAACTTGGGCTTCCAAAATTGGGTTATGCTTAAGTTAGGTTGGGCTACAAATCCTATTTGACTACAATTGCCGAATTTGTCCGTATAGAACATTGTGAACAATGGATAGGTTGATGCTGAACTGTGTAGTGTTATTAAATCTACAATTCACACCTCACTTAAACCTATTTTTTTTGTCTCCATGAGACGTGTGCATTAGTTTGGATTGAGGCTTGTGCCCTTTATAACAATGGCAGTCAGCTGTACGGGGTGTGCAAAGATCCCTATATATGTGTTAGGGAACTTCATGCTGCTTTACATGATTTTAGTGAGCTCCTTCCCCAGTTGCAAATTTAAAGTAATTTAGGTAGGAACCACAATATTTATTTTATGTCCTTAGGCTTGTATGGTTTGCCACAAGAGTATTTTTGGTACCGTGATTAGATTTTGGGATTACCATAAACCTACTATGACTTCTCTACGTTACCTCATATTTCTTAGAAAATAAACATTGACACATATTTATCTGCAAGAGAAGTTACCACCTTTGCATTGCAGAATAATAATTGTGTACACTTTCGCAAAAGTAATTCTAAAAATTGTCCAAAATGGAAATGTTGCCATTGCATTGGACTTACCACTAATAGGAGTTGGAAGCAAACTCATTTTTGGAGCAAACTCAGTAGACTCATTGTGAACTTTGCAACCAAGTAGGCGAGTCTAGAGGGGTTTCTTTTTTTAACCCTAAATGACACCATTGATGCTCGTTTCTTCAGCAAAAATAAAGAATCTCCTCGGGATTTGGTTTGTTGTCCACCACCCCAAAAACTAGGGTTTACTGTTTTGGTCTCCATTTGCCATGACATGTTGTTCTCTTTTTCAATCATGCCAAAGTCACTGTTGTTTCACTATGTGGTTGTGCGTTATAAACGGTTCTTTGCTCGCAATTCTATCTGCTTGCGGTTCTCTTTGCACGTGGTTTTGGTCACATTTCTCTCTACTCGTTCTCTACGCTTGCAGTTCTCTCTGCATGCAATTCTCTACAGCTAAAGTTCTGATTTGCTTGCATGGTGTTATGCTCTTCTCTGTTCACGGTTCTTAAGCTATGTAAAATAAACTTTTGTAAATTTTAACTACTCTTCTTTGCTTGCTTGGTGTTTTTCAATATTGTTTTTTAATTATAGAGATTTTAATAAATATATATATATATATATATATATATATATTTTAAATCAATAGTTGATAATTTAAACTAGGGAGCAATTAAAGGTATGTGGGGAACAAATTCAACTAAGGGCAATCCGAGTATTTTTCATCTTAACAATTTATGTTTTGTAATATTTGTATGAATTTATGTATTTAGTGTTGTGGACTTATTTTTCTTAATTATGCTATTGAAATATTGAATTAGTATGTTATTTGTATAAATTATTCTTTTTATATGAAGTAAACTCATACTCTTATGAGTTTACGTGTCTAGTTTACAAGTGGAGTTTACGAAGCTCTCACGAGTTCACACAAACTCTCGGGTTTCATAACCTTGTTGTATATGACTATGAAAACATATGAAGACTTAATCAAATGGTTTGAGACACACCAATCCACTAGTGACATTGTTTCGGTGACACACTGGTAATTCATCTGCTTGTCACTATCAATCTCCTTCTCTTGTCTTTTGGTCATTGATTCTGGTGCAACCGATCATATATTTGATAATTGTTTTTTTTTCTCATTCTTTACTACAACCAATTTTCCTTTTATAACTGCTATCAATGGTTCACAAACACAAGCTTGTGACATTGGTAATATCCAACCCCTCTCTTCATATCCAACCCCTCTCTTCGCTTATTAGTAACTCTGATCTTTATGTCCCTAATTGCCATTTTAGTTACTGTCAATCATTTGATTGACCCAATCCCATGATATTATCTTCATTTTCACTAAAAATAATGTTATGCAGGACCAATATCTGGCAGGACTATGGGCGTTAGATATGAGTCACATGGTTTTTACTATCTCTCTCATCACATGTATGTGCATCAATGGTCTCTCCAATGATGATTCATGCACAATTGGACATTTTGAGTTGACAAAGTTCTATTAAATGGTGTCGAGTTTTAAACATTTGTCTAGTCATGTCATTTAGGAAAACATTTTCGTCAGTTGTTTCCTATAGTCTTAATAAACAAGCTTCATCACCTTTTTAGTTCAATCTAATATCTGGAGCTCCTCTTGTAATGTTGTTCCTTCTAGTTTTAAATATCTTATTGCTTTTATTGATGATTATTCTAAGTGTACTTGGACTCGGTTGATGAAGAGTCAATCAAATGTGGTATTTTTTTTCGAATTAAAATCAAAACACAATTTGGTATCTCCATGTGTTCTTTGCAGTGACAATGTCCATGAATATGTATTTGACCAATTCCAACAGTTCTGCATCAAACTTCATGTCCTCATACTTAACAAAATTGAGTAGGTGAACACAAACAAATCACAAAGTTCTTATTGAAACTACTCAGACATTTATTCACCGTCATCTTTACAACATGTTGTCTCATCAACCAAATGTTATATCATTTGTCCTTGATGATTGGATACCCCACTTTGCCCTTATTTTTCATTCTCTTCCACATAGCTTTCTCTCACGCTTTTTTTGGTACCACATGTTTTGTACATAACGTCACATTTGATCAATATAAATTGTATCCTTGATCGTTCAAATGTGTCTTCATGAGATATCATCATTCTCAAAAAAGGTATCAATGTGTCTTTTCTATTCTAATCCGTATATTGTGTCTGTTGATGTCACTTTCCCACCATTGTCAATATTCCTTCATCACCACCATATGACTCTGCCCTAACTTGGGATGCTTTTCCAACACCTCTTCAGCTAAATCAATGTTGTTCACGACCTATTGAAATTCCAGTATGGGATCCATCTTTGACAGACAAGGACACAATGGAGGTCATGTCAGTATCCGATCCCCTCTGAAAATGACTAGCCTATTGTTCATGATATTACATGTTCTACCTATAACCCTTCTCCCCACTATACTAACCTTAGTTATCATCGACTTTCCACCATACATTATACTTGTTTGTCCTCATTATCTTTTGTTTGTATTCATAAGTCTCCATGTGAAGCTTTTGCTTTCCTGGAGTGGCAATAAGCGATGATTAATCTGTGTGCCTTGATATGGTATGTCATCTATGCCGGGCTTGATATTCCCATATACGGTTTGGGCGATTTGGATGTCATCCAACAACCTGGAATGATATAGTGATGTTGATCATTCTTTGTTTTATAGTCATTCTCCTCAAGGATTTATATATGTCTCATGGACAAGATTGTTATCACAGGCAGTGACAAGGAGGGTATTGTCCAACTAAAACAATATCTTAAAAGGTCTAGACAAAAGATCTTGCCTTGGTCTAGAAGTTACATAGTCCAAGGATGGTTTGGTCGCATCTTAAAAAGAAAATATGCTCTTAACATTTTGGAAGAAACATGGTTGTTAAATGCTAATAAGCTTGAGGACACATCAATGGATCCGAGTGTCAACCTTGTACCTAACCAAGGAGAACTATTATGATCCTGGGAGATACATGTTAGTTGGTAAGCTAAATTACTTTATTGTGACTTGTCGTGACATCGCCTTTATAGTGACTGGAATAAATTAATTTAACTCTCCTTGTCAAGACCACTAGGATGCATTCAAATTGATCTTGATGTATATTAAGAATGTTCCTAACAAAGGCCTCATGTATGAAGGTAAGGGAATATCAAGTTGTTGGGTATTATGATGCTGACTAGGTAGGGTCACCATGTGATCGCACTCTACTTCAGGGTATTGTTGTTGGAGGTAATTTAATATCATGGAAAAGCAAGAAATGGAATGTTGTGGGAAGATGAAGTCTGGAAGCGTATTACAAGACAATGACATTAGTTACTTGTGAGCTCATACAGCTAAAACAACTCAGCTTGAATTTGAAGAAGATTTCGAAATGCACCTTATATGTGACACATTGCTTCTAATTCTGTCTTTCTTGAGAGGACCAAACATATTGAGTTAAATTTTCATTTGGAAAGAGAAATTACTGAAAACATCCCCACTAAATTTGTGTCAATATCACTAAGTCTCTAAGAGGACCTAAGATCGAACATATTTGCGTTGAGCTAGGAATATGCAACTTATATGCTCCAACTTCAGGGAAAGTGTTATAATTTTAGAAATAAGTAGATTCTATATAATGAAATATATATATATATATATATATATATATATATATATATATATATATTTTTATTATTTTTATCAATTTTTTTATATATAACTCTCTTCCTTATATATTCTTTTTTCAGGGTTGTGTTATATTTATAT
>Ga0099825_1003190_pt1 | contig 21877 bp, 13 predicted proteins | sample SiratroredBW_FD_76838 | JGI IMG/M metagenome (GOLD analysis project Ga0099825, IMG submission 76838) | Root nodule microbial communities of legume samples collected from California, USA - Siratro red BW | ecosystem: Host-associated > Plants > Roots > Nodule | place: USA: California | collected... | reverse complement strand
ATCATAATGCCATCTTTTCATGATGTGAAACTTAATGAGAACATCGTGTTATTGTGGACAAATTTTTCAATTCTTTTTCACATAAAACATAATAAAAACTCAAAAAAATCTTTTAAAAAAAGTAGAGATGAAAGCTAAGCAAAATATTGTAATAACTAAAATGAAAATATTTTCTTTATATTAAATAAAAATTTATGGAAGCTCAAATTTCATATTTGAATTCTAGAAATGATTCACAAATATATTATCTCTTCTTAAAAAATTAAAATTTAATTTTTTAAGTCCCGTAATTTTTTTTTTTTGTTTTTTAATTAATGTCTCCAACATGTGATATTATAAATAATTTAAATAAAAATATTATAAAATGATATGATTAAAACAAACTATAAGATAATAAGTTATGTATTCTTATATTCTTTTTCTTATTAAAATATCATGAATTAAATTAACAATTTCCTATCATTAATAATCAAATTGACCGACATTAATATTTTAAAAGATCACATTGATGTTTTACTTTAACTAAAAATGAAGTGTGTGATGTACGTCGGTCATTCATGTTCATCACAATTAGGCAGATGGAAAATCAAAGTTTGATAAGTCATGTGCTGACTCATTAATTTGACTCCGACAAAAGATGTTTCCAACTCATCCAAGGTCACAGCTTATTTCGAGATATGGTGACTATTAAAAAAAAAAAAAAACTATTTTTAAAACTTTTGTTTCTATTTGAGTTTGAGTTTATCTTGTTTTCTTTAAATTTTGATACTGTCATTTTGGATATGAAATTAGAAAAATAATATCAAATGTGGATTCAAAAAGATGAATAGGATTAGAAGTAGATTCAATATAAAACAATTTGTATCAAATATACAAAAGCTTAATGCATACATCACTTTCATTCTTTTCTAAATTACTCTTTCATGTTTATCATATCTGGTATTTATATTGTTGTCCATTCAATGATGGCATTTCTTTCACATCACTTGATACTTGACAAAGTGACCATCACCTTTGTTTATGCTTCTTTATATATTCACAATCACTGCTTTAGTTTCTTCACATACGATTTTGGGTGGCTTTGTTTACTTTTATCCTCATGACATGCTTCAGAACATTATGCTTTGTCCTTCTCTTCTCGTCAATTCTCATCTGCCAAGAAGCTCGTGTTCTACCACCTTCCACATTCTCAAGCAGAAATCGAAGCCATAATGCATTTTCAGCAAGGAGTTCCAAAACCACAAAACTTTTGAAGGAAATTTTGCTAAGGAAGCAATTGCTAGACATGGATTATTATGAGCCTAATCGACTCAGTCCAGGTGGTCCAGACCCTTCTCATCACTAATCATAGATTCATGCAAAGAGAGCAAAAGGAAAAATACTGTGTTTTTTGCCACTGGTTGCATTACCCTATTCCCAGATATCATTAATTCCTCTCTGGTTTAGGGTTTCTTTCCAATCTCAAATTCTTTAAGATTGGTGGGTTGGAATTAATTATCCTATTTAGAGCACTTTTCATGTGACTTTTTTTTGAATTTTTTATTTTTAAAATGTGATTCATATGTTAAAAGGGGAATCATATTTTTAAGTTTCAATTTCTAAAGGGTTAAAGTTGTTTAACTTTAGTAAAGGGAGTGATTTTTGAATTTTTGGGTTTTCTTTTTATATAAAAAATAGACTTAAATCTTTAAAATTTATTTATCTCAGTTGTTTAAGGGGAGATGAGTTAGACTAGAATAATGTAGGAGAGAGACTGATTTCCGAAGGCACCTAGGCAGAGAGAGAAAGTGAGAAAATTTATTATAATATTTCCATATTTATTATATTGAAATTTTTTTAGTTGTAATTAAAAAATTTGTTCACAGTTCAATTTGATTAATGTTTGCACTGGAAATTTGTAAATTTTCAATGGTTAGATCATCTATTAGAAGTATGAAGAGAGATGAAGATAATTCACACTAACGGTTTCATTTTAGAGTTTTTCATCCTCTTTTTTATTTATTAGTATTATTGTTTTATTTTTAAGTATAGAGTTTATTATTTATGTACTTCTTAGGGACTCTTTTGTATACTTTATTATTATAGTTTATGTATTTCTCTAGTCTATACTACGTGTGTTTTTTATTCTTACACATTTTTCATACTAAAAATATTTATGTCTAATATACTTAGTTTATTTTATTATGTTTTAGCTTTTTGTTTTATTCCTTACATGTTTTCGGAAGTTACGAGAAGAATATTGTTTTATTATTAGAGTTTTTACTTTGATTTTTTTCTCCATTAATAGTTAACTAATTTGGGGGAATTCTAGATAAGAAGAATAAACAAGATTCTACGTAGTATGTAGCTACATTTTCCAATGAAACCTGTTCATTTATTTTCTGTGAAGTTAAATCCTATAGTTTATGTTGTTTTGTCAAGAGTGCGAACTTGCGAATAAATCTAATTTGCGTTTTGAGAAATTTTTTTTCTGTAGTAGTGTTCCATTTTCTTTTTGTCCAAGTAATATTTTGTGTCAAAAAATTACACAAACAGACAGCAGTTCCTAATTTATCTATAGAAAGCAAAGAGTTTAAAGGTCACTTTTGCAAAATTTGGTTAGATTATAAGCTGGAATTCGATTTCCTGAGAAGTAAATTCTGACTAGTTTTATTTTTATTTTTTTTATTTTTCTAAAAAATAAGGGAAAGAAAATAAAAAAAATTATTAAAACTTAGGAAAAAATTGTTTAGAAAAATAATCATTTAAAAACTTATTAGAAATTAATTATTTTAAGAAATAATTATTTAAAAAATTATTTTTGAAAACTATTTTTTTTTAAGAAAATAAATATGTAAACAAGTGATTATTTAGTTTTGTTTTGGATTAAAATTTATTTTTAATTAAAAATAGAAAATAAAAAGTTTTTAAATAAATAACTTATGTTAAGTATTAGTATGGATTTTGACATCTAAGTGATACTCAACGATCCAATCATCTGTCATGAAGTGTATTATTAAAGAAAAAAAAAGAATGAATAACAAAAAGTATGAAATACAAAACCCATGTAAAAAAGGAACAAGTTTTCTATAAATAAAACAAAGGAAGTTGAAACTTATTATGAAAAAAGTCTAGCCTAATACAGTCAGCAAAGAGGACTATCAAACAAACTTAATCCTATTTTTCACACTCAAATTTGTCAATCTATCAGCTTATTTTCCTTCCTAAAGACATAAGTAACTCTAAAATCCATAATATCACAAATCTGCAAACACTTACATCATCTATATTTAAGAATGGCACTCACGATTTCAACATAAAAGAGCATGTTGAATACCCAAGAAAGCAAATAACTAAATAAATAAAATAAAAACTACCCACATCTGTCACTAAAAATACCTCCACAAGTTGCAAAATCATGAATGCATCTAGTAGATCCAACAATGTTAACTTTAATCCCACCAACCTCAGGAAAATGCTAAGAAAACTTGCACAAGAGATAGGACCTTGCCAGATCTAGTGCTAATACCAAACTATTTCAGAATAGAAAATCAAAAATTTGGTTAGACATATTCTTTCTCGAAGTGTTATCTAAAGTCTGGATACAATCCTTAATAACATGCAAAGTAGTATTTATACTAATAGTCAGTTGAAATTTGGAAAAATTCCCCATTCTCCACATCATCCGTAAGGAAAATGTAATAGCAAAAAGCTTTAATCAAATGAACAAGAAGACTACAAGGGACTTTTAATGAAAGTAATAAAGCCAACAGACGATAAGTCTACAAGATCATGAAAAATATTTCTAAGCTATGTCCGAATAAAGGAAACAACAGAAACAATTGAAAAACATATATGATCAATATCATCAACTTGCAACTTGTATAGAGAGCACATAGAATAAATAGAAACATCTCTCTTGTAAGCATTCAGATCAGTAGGACAACACTTATGTAAAAGCTTCCAAAACACCACAGTCTAGCAAGGGGATAAAATTAGACCAAATGATTTTGCCCCAAACACAGGCGTGATGGGAAGAGAAGAAATTTCTGACTGTCTTCTGATTAAGAATATCATTATCCTCAAGTTTCTAATATGAACTATTAGGAAGATCAATAATAGCCAAATGATGCAGAGTTTGAAGTTAAGTATGATGCAGTAGATTCTGAGACAATTTCCAAGAGGAGTCATTGCAACCCTAAACCATCTTGGACATAAGAGTAATCCTTTCATGTAAAGGCATACCCGCCAAAAGAGAAATGCATTTAAAAGAACACCAAATATCATTTTAGAAATTAAGTATATCACCCTAACCAACATTCCAGAAAGTATTCTCCAAACTAATATGATAAAAATGCTTGATACTTGGTCAATAGAAGAAGATTGATGAACATGAACCTTAATATTTTCAGAGTAAAGGAATCTGTCACACATTAGACCAGACAAGGGAGAGAACTATAAGCAAAATCTAAACAAGTCAAAGTAGGTAAGCTTTTCTTGGTCTGCAAAAATGAAGAAAACTTAAATATAAATAAAATAAGTAATTAAAATGTAAAAATTTTAAATAATATTTAATTTTTAAAATAATAAAAATTGTATCTCACAAATTAATGAAAAAAATGATTAAATAATAAAGTTATTTTTTATGTCCTGTAATTATATTTATAACATAAAAATGCGGATAAATAAAATTTGTGATTAGTAAATATGATGGAAGAGATTAGAAGATTTATTGTTAAATTTTGAAATATCATGTAAATGTAAACTATTTAACAACCGAAATATTGATAATGTTGTATTTAATTGAAATTAATAATATACATATTATTTAAATGAAAACTATGTTGGATTTGAATTTGAATTAAAACTGTGTTGTTAAAACACAATGAATACACAAGAAATAAAGGTTGAACAGTGTATTAAAACTTTTTAAAAAGATTTGTAAAGTTTGATCTGACAAACGAACAAAGTTATACTTAACAAACACATCGTCGAGCAATTTCTTAAGAGACTAGGTCTAATAAAGAACGTTAGACACAACTTGAAGTTTGACAGACGCGCTCTCAAAAACACTTTCAAAACTTGTTTTCATAAAACTCTTTTCCTTAGGTTAGAAGTAGGTTAACAATATTCAGTATAAAAAAGATAAGAGATAGAAAGATTACACAATATATTTTTACATTAGTCCGTAATAATGTTAATTTTTACTATAATTTTTAGTTAATTTGTGTAACAAAATCAACTTTTCTTAAGATTTGAACTTGCTGAATTCCCTATTTTGATACCTTTTTATAAGTAATTAGTTACTCGAGTTCGAAAATTGAATTGTACCACTAATCCCCATTAATTTTGTCTAGTAAATTAACAAAAAGAGTTTGGGTTAAGAAAAGGAAAATTAGAGTCTATGGAGGAGTAAATAAAAGAGAAAAATTTGAATGCTAACAATTGTGTGCAATGTTAGATGAATTGCGTTGGACACCAGTAGAGTAGAGAGCACTCAGATCAATTGTGTCTAGTGTTAGATGAATTGTGTTGGGTAGTACTGAGGAAGAAAATCACTTGTAAAAATTGCGCCTAACTCCAAATGCATAACATTGGGCATGGACATCGCTGACCCAACACTTTGGATATATTTAAGAAGGTATTTGTGTTAGGGTTTGAGGGGAGTTAGTCTTAGGAAAGAAAAAAATAGACTTGGAGCAGCATTAGGGTTTCGAGGGGTTGTTTTTTCTCCTCTATGTGTAATCATCTTCCTTCACTATTCAACTTCTTACTTGGGCTCTTCATGATAATGAAGAGTTAAATCCATTTTTCTTTAACTAAATCAAAATACCTAATGAAGTTTGTCTCTACAAGTCCAACTTGTCTTATTAGTTGTCTTAAACATGTGTTAGCAAGTTTGTTTATTGATTGATTGCTCAAGGAATTGAATTTTAACAGGGAAACTTAGGCTCATTCCACTAAGGAATTGGAGTTTGAGTATATTTGAAAGTTGACTTTAGCATTAATTTAAAAATAAAATGAGTGATTGTATGCATGAGAGCTAGGTTTGGTGAAGTCTAACCCTAACAATTACATTCCATATTATTTATAATCTTTTCAGCATTCTAAGTGTTCGATAAAATATCAAAAAGGAACTTAATTGCTTTTTCACAATTTTATTTTCTTGCTTATCAATATAAACAACAAAAGTATCCTTTAGTCTAAATTAGTATTTATTGTCGTGTATTGCACAAGTCCTTTGGAAGAACGATAATTATTTATCACTAGCTACATATATGATTGGTACACTTGTCATTGAATGTATCGTTCTAAAAGTTCATTTGATAATCCAGACTACATCTAGTTCTTAATTAACTCGATCAAGTTTCACTAAAGCATATTCTTGTTAGAGGCTAGGAAGGTGGTTTTCAGTGTCGTTCATGAAATCAAATATTATGAGTTTTCTAAGATTTTGCATTATAGAGCACAACCTAGTTCGATTATCCTAAAAGACACATATTGATGGAAAACAAGCATCGTGTAGGATCACTCCAGAAAATTTTCACTAAATGATTGACAAAACAGAAAATGTGGAAGGGATAAAAGATGAAAAATATTGAATCTACCTCAATCGATGCCATAATCAAAAGAAATTGATGAGTAGAAGAACATCTACCACTTTGAATTGGAAACTTAAAGATAAGGACCAAAAGTTCTTTTGAAGAAACTTAGAAGGAATTCCCACTTTAAGGAAATGATTCAAATTCCAAATTGAGTAAATTTTGAGTACAAAAGTCTATAAAAAGGTTTATAAAAGAGTTTTTATACTATGAACTTTGTACTCATGGGTCCCAAACACTAATAAAGTCATCTAATAAGCCTATGAAAACTAGAGTTTAAAAAGCCTCTAATTACAAGAAAAATAGAAACATATAAAAGGTTCAATACAAACAAATAGACAAAACAATTACAAGGCCTAATAATGGATCAAAACCAAAAATTACACAAAAGTACAAAAATTCCATTCTATCTTCAAGCCTAGTTTGTGGTCCATGATTCCATTGTACCCTCCATCTTGAAGAAAACTTGACCTTGAATTTAGCTCTTTATTGCCTACAAACAAACATACAAATATAATTATAAAAAGAACTCAAATATAAAATAATTAAAAAAAACAAAAATCTATCTAAATTGAGATTTGGATCATGTGAGAGACAAATATCTTATTATCAATGTACTTAGAGATATTTCTCTATGCTCAAATACCAACTTGAAAAATACATCAAACAATTTCAAAATAAACATCGTATTTACAAACACATAAAGAACATGAACATCCTCACAAGCAACAAAAGTAAAATAATGTGAATGTCCATACATTTTTCATTAAATGTAAAACAAAGAAGCTTATTATTAAAAATGTATTAACGTTTTTCCAAGCTTGTTTCTTCTTTTTCTATTTCCTTTTCTTCTCCCGATTGTTTATGCCATTTCTCCTTGATATGCAAGTCTTTCTTAGACAACAAAACAAAAAAGAGACAAGTTAGTAATCTTTTCAATGAAAAGTTAGAATAATAATTTAAATGACAAGAGTTCAAAGTTTGCATTTCTCCTTTAAGAATTCATTTTCAATCATGCTTTTAGGGGGTGTCATTATAAACTATTCAATTTTTCTGGATTTTTCTAACATTTCTTTTTCTTTTTTTTCTTTCCTTTCTTTCTTTTCTTTTTCTCTCTTTTCTTTTTTCCCTTTTCTTTCTTTTCTTTCTCTTATTTTGCTTTCTTTAACTTTTTTAGCTTTTGCAATACCTTCTTTTCCACCTTTTTCAACTATTTACAATAATCCTTGAAGTCTAGATTAGTCATTGGTCTTGTATTTCAATTAGGACACTGATGAGTTTTGTGTCCATAACCTTTACATTTAAAACATCTAAGAATATTTGTTTTGATCTTTAAAATTGATTTTTTTATATATTGTTCTCCTTCCTATGATCATAAATTTTGTTGTTCAACATTATTATTCTTGAAACAATGGTATAAATATATTCTTTCAAAATCAAACCTATATATTCAAAGTTAAAGATGTAACAAATCCAAGCTTAACTCGGGAGGTTAAGAAAATAAAAACTATGAGAGAAAACCAAAGATATCTAAAGATAATCTAAAACATAAAATCACAAACTAAGCTAAATCAAAGAGAGTAAAAATATGACAAAACTAAGAATATGACATAGAGAAAAACACTTTAAAAGATAAAAATAATCTAACAATACATATAGAATTATTATTAGAAAATTGAAAAATAAAACAAGCAAGCTAAACAATTAAAAAGAGTTTATCTCACAAACTATGTTTCACAACTGAGGCAAGAAAATGAAGAACTCAAGGGAAAATCGTGGATAGGAGACTCAAACAAAGCTAAGAATAGAAAAAATGAGTCAAAGTTGGAAAGATTGACAAATCAGATTTTTAGACATCAATACAACACTAAAAGAATCAATAAAAGCACTAAGAAAAAGTATGAAGATGTGTCCAAGCACCATAATTCACTCTAGCTAAGTGTTGGGCCAACTGCTGGCATTCACAATTTGAATTCTGCACATCAATGCTTGGCTGCAGCTTCAAGAATCCATCACCAGTTTCAACTGTTCTAGTCCAGCAGTTTTACACCTACTCAGCCAGTAGAGGTCAACTACAAGCAGACCAATTTAATTGTTGCATGAAGACCAGGAATGAGTATCACTTAAGTCAAATGAGCTGCATCACTTGAATTAGTATTTTTTGGAAGATGCCTTCTTCCTGCATCCTCATACTTTATTCCCGCATCTCCACATATTCAATGATACCTTTGATGAAAAGAAATTAAATAAACCTCCCTAACCTTTTTTATTCCAATTATATAATTTAAAATTAAAATGTGTATTTTGAATTATGTAATCTAAAATATAAAAAAAACAACTATATTTCAGATTGTATTTCAGGATATATAATTCAAAATAAAAAATTGTAATCCGAATTAGAAAAAAATATATATTTCAAATGATATAATTTAAAATAAAAAAAATATTCTAAATTGTACAATAAAATAATATTTTCGGAATTATAAAAAAATATGGAAGTGTACGAAGAACGCATCTTTCTGGAATGCATCAAATTTCTACTGTTTAATGCACTGATTACACCGGAAATTCATCAAATTAAAAATAAAATTGAATTCACTCATTTGTAATTTGCTTTAATTTGATTAAGGTGAAGCACTACACTCGAAATTGCTAAACACCAATTGCTTGATGAAGCGGTTCAGTCAACTTTTCAATTCTAATCAGTTCACTGAAAATCTTCACACTTAGTTTCAATTTCAAGTTGTTTCACGCAACCCACCTGGTTTCACTGCCTAACATTTGGAACCAATTTCGCTTCAAATGATGTGCCTTTGCGCTAAAATCACCACACTCAAAGTCACTGAAATCGCCTTGAATTCATTGGAATCGCATTTAACAGTTGTTCACGCTAATTGCACCGTGCACCTTAGCTCGTGTAACCAACACCTCGAGTATCAATTTCACTATATCACTCACTCAATCAAGTGTACCGATCATAAAAATAAATATTCCGGGGAAGAAAATTCATTGATAAGTAAAACCACAATATTACTTTGTACAAATGAAAGAACACAACGGTGACATCATAATGCGGTATGCTGTACATCTTACAGTTTTAAACTTCATAAAGCATTAAATAATGTTTTTCTACATGTTTACAAATTACATGAATTCTACAATTTTACATCACCCTTGCAACACGAGGGTTTATATCTAATCTTCACATATCGTGAGTAAACAATTGAGTCTATGCTTGTATCTATCCACCTTCGGTCAAAGTTGAGTGCATAAAGCATGTACAAACGGCTATTAAAACACAGCCCAAGTGAACCCTACTCGGGTAGCAGGGGCAATCTATCCATGGTGTTGAATGAGCCATTCACTTGGCCGTTGGAGGCAAGTTCATTTAATTCACTATCGAACTCAAAAGTTTCACTACTTTTTACTTCATCAGTTTCATAATGGGATGGAAGTATGCGTAGATGTACACCTGACTCTCCACTGATTCTCCTTATTACTAGTTGGTATTTACGAACAAGTTCCAGCTGCTGAGATATTATGTGAGATGATCTTGGTAGTAGATCAACAGGTTCTCCTTTCGGAATAACTGTATGCTCTATAGCCATTCGTGCCTCCTGAAATATACAGAAAAAGATTGTGCCAACCATTATTGAGTCACTTTAATTGACGTATATATTGAATTTCAGTTGCAAAATATGGCACACTGTATCATACCAGCTCAACAATACTGCAAAATTTTGGCAATGGTATTTATCCATTTTTACTTCATTCATGTCATAAAATCAGTAATCAATCATCAAATATTGAAATGACAATAGATACATTCAGGATCACTTTGGATACAATTAACACTTACAAGTAAATAAAATCCTAGAATTTTACCTAAAACTTAACTCGATCCCATAAAATTGACTGATATAGTAAGGACTACCTAATCTTTATAACCTTTATCTCAGTCATATATATCTGTTGCTACTGTGGGACCATTCCACCACCCTTAAGGCTCCAATACAAGCAGTCCACAACGAAACCGCAACTAAGACGGGTCATAAGTGATTGTAACACTAAACCAAGAGCACCAGCTAGGAACACGGCAATGATAGGTATTGATACCGCAGAAATTGGTCTTAGGAATTAAGTCAACTCCAAAAAATCAGCTTAAAAAATAATATCCATCTAAACTTTTAGTCATATATCTAACCAATGTTAGACCAATCAGTCACTCCTGAAATTGCAATGGCGTATGCAATTAAGGCGACTTTCCAACAGAAAACAAAAAAGGAAAAATAAAATAAATTTATTAATAAGTTGAAATTAATTTATGCATAAGTTAAAAATAAGGTTTTGCACAAGTAAAACAGTAAGTTTTTGTTCAAGTCAAACAAGCGTTTATGAAGTTCATATGAAAATTTTCTATAAATTAGCTTATGGATATAATGATTTTAATTTATAAAGAAATTTATTTCATTTTTCCTTTCATTTTCTTCTTAGTGTTTTTGAAGACGTTTATTAGAAAACCCCCAGTAAGTTTTCTCTCCTCACCTTGTCAATCAACTCAACTCAACTAAGCAAAGCACCACCAACATGAAGCAAGGTTATTTCTACCTTTATCATCACTATAGTTATCTCCTTTGTAAAGAAGTTTGGCTCAAATCCAATGGTTGATAAAAAATATTAGTTGCAATGGATACGGCTTTTGTCAATCAAATGATTATGGGTTTGGTATATACAACGAGCGGCAAGACTTTATGGAGATAAATGTGAATTCTATAGTATCCAACCACCCCATATCTAAGCAACTCTAACAAAGTCCATCTAACTATGTGTAACTAGAATTTGAAAGATCTTTGGATATTAGTTTTTGATTGAATAAGTTATTGTACTAATTAATGCTTTCTGTTTTATGAAGTTTTAATAATTTTATTTTAGTATTAAGATAATATTTCTTTTTCTAATTGGTAAAAAAAGATGCATCAAAATTATTCATTTAACTAAAATGACAATTAATGGGTTCATAACAGGATATAGTGGTACCATTGGATGTGGGTTTAGATAGTAATTTACTAGTACGACCATAGTTATCAAACTCGAGAGTTGAGTCCTAGTTTATGTTTCTACTATCCTTTACCGAGTTGACTTCGGAAGCAAACTCGTTTTTGGAGTAAACTCGGTAGACTCGAAAGCAAACTCCGTAGACTCAATCAAACTCACGAGTCGACAATTGAGTGAACGAGTTGGGAAGAAAAATATATAAATTGAAATTGCAATTTTCTGCAGTAGTTGTAAGTTTTTATAATGTTGGGAAGTGACCCAAATTCTGTTGGTGGTACATCAGCTTCTCTTCCACCTAGAAGTAAAAATATTGCGAGAAATAGAACATATATTGGATGGAAGTATGGGACTGATGTTTTAGGAAATAAACTATTTTCTATGGAAGATGCAAAGGAATGTAGGAAAGCTATGCTGGAGAATGATGGGAGATGTTTGGGACTAGAACTCCAGAATTAAAGAAGTTTACTATTCGAAGTTTGAGTTTGAGATGTAGCTCTTCAGGGTGTGAGCATAACTGGAACTCATAATTCAAGTTCATTAAGTTATTTAAGGCTTTTAATTATCTTTATTTGATTTATATTTTACTAAAATTTCATATTTATTTATAGGTTCATACAAAAAGAAGAAATCGATTGCACAAGAAAAATATGAATGACTTGATTTATGTGATGTATTAGAAGAACAGAGTCAATCTCGCATTTGATGACATTGAGTCAGATAATGAATGGACAACTGAAGAATGAAATAATGTTGAGGTTGAGCAAACTCAAGTTAAAGGTGATAGTGAAAATGTTGACTTAGCTGGAGCAAATTTGAATGATCCAACTCTAGATAGACATGCACCTGATCATGATAATATAGTTTTTTTGATGACAATGATAATGAATCATCTGGAAAAGAACTTGATGGTGATCAAGATGGTGGAGATGATTTCATTAGAGGACTAGATAAAGGAGATTAAACTTGATAACATTTGTGTTTTTTGGTTATTTAGTTAATATCTTATCGTTGGTACATTGTATGAACTTATTTATTTGAATATTGTGGAATTGATATCACAAATGTTTGTCTTTTTTTATTGAATTTAATAATATTGTGAAATTGATACCACAAATGTTTGTCTTTTTTATTGAATTTTTTTAATGAAGTAGACTCTTACAAGTCTACGAGTCAGGTTTATGAGTCGACCCTCGCGAGTTTATGTAGACTCTCGAATCTAATAACCTTGAGTACAACCTATGTAGGAATGCTTTGGTACTGGTCTTTTCTAAAACTCCGGCATGGTCTAGAAAACTCTGATATCCTACCTAAATCTTAGTCATTGTCATCCACTCGTTCCTCCTCCTTCACCACAATTACATTGATCACGCAGCATCTATTGCTTCGACCTCCACCAATTTTCTTTATTCTATTTCCAAATTGAAGTCACCTAAATTGCAACTCAGGCCATGAACAGCATCCTCATTACCACTTTAAGAATAAATTTCACCACTTCAAACAATTTCCACAACTACATTTCACTACTATATTTTTTTTTTCATATCATAAAATTTATAACAATTACTACTTAATTTGGATACCCGCTGCATTTCTTGGTAAGAAACACCATAATTTAGAAGCTACAAAAGCAAGCAAAGATACCACAGGAAAGCAATAATGAAAATATATTATGCCGACACCAGAATCAAACAGCTAAATGACTATTTCTGAATACATTTCCATATGTCTAGTGCTAAATTCGTACTTGAGCTATCCGTGTCTTACACAACTTGTGATTTTGACCATGAATTGAGAGCCTCAAATTTAAAAAAAAAAAACGAATCAAAAAGGGGAAAGGAAAGATGTTTACAACATTTACATTACCTCCAAAGCATCAATCATCTCTGATGATTTTATCTTGTCTGTTAGTTCAAAATCCTTTATACCATCTTCATAATCACTTACTAATGCCCGTATAGCTTTTGTTACATGCTCCAAAGAACTTGTCTAGAAGGAAAAATAATATTGTTTAGCAAAAAATATATGACAGAGTATAGCTGTAAACGCAATTTTAGAAAATCAATACCTTTGTCACATAAATGGGAATATCATGAGATTTAGCAGCAGCCTGGATCCCCGGATTCTTTTTAAGCTTTGATTGCAAGGCAAGTAAAGCATTTGCTTCACTAATATTATCAGTCAATTGAATGGCCGCATCATTCATTTTCAACTGCTTAATCCCTTGAATAACAGTTGCGTCTAAAATCTAGAATTACTGACCACTCTGTAAGTTAAAGAGATGATAAAATATAAAAACAAAAAGAGCTTGCATTATTCATTGCTCGGCTTGACCAACAATGCTATGAACTCCATATTCCCCAGGATTGCAGGAGTTACTCTTGACTTAAAATAAACAAGATTTATCTAAATTATCAACAGTGTCAACTTAAAATCAAAAGTGAAAGGCACCAGCATACACTAAACGGGAGAAAGAAATTTAAGCATGCAGAGGCACATGGATTCAGTTTAATTTCGTACTTTTCTTACATTATATTTCCTGTCTCTATCACTAACTAATGGACTCACATTTCAATTGAAGAAGCATGTTACTGATATTTTCCCCCCTCTTTCTCTATTACTGATATTTGTCCTTTTCCCCCCTCAGCTCTTTCTTTTATCCTTCTTTATCCTATTTTATTGTTTATTTATTTGTTTCCCTAGGAAGGAAATTACTTGTGTAAATAAGATATAACATTCTCAAGCAAATCTTTGAAACTATTTGTCCTTAGCGGTGACCCTGATTTGACTTCTTATCAAGATTGAATCCTAAATGACTCTGTTAGGGCACAAATTCTGCGGAAGAAAAGACTTCCTTCTCTTTCTTAAGTCTCTACAATGTCTAGGGTGATGAGACCCGTAGAATGGTAGTGATGAATTAGCCCTCCACTAAAGGAGTTGCTATGTTTTATGGAAAGACTTTCAAACCAAGGATTTCAAATCTTGGGAACATGAAACTCAACTAAAAAGGCAAAGAGGATAGTTGATGCTCTCATTGTAAGAAATCTGGCCCCAACAAGTAGACTTGCTTCAAGTTACACGTAAAGGAGAAAGCTCTCATTCGTCTTGCAAAACTAAAATGTCAGCCCTCAAAGAAGGTTTATCAGCCAACTTTATATTTTGAAATTTTGGCAGGACTCCTTCATCCTCTACAATTGAAGGAATGTCTCACTACTGAACGTCTAAAAACACTCATGGATTCTATTAGTAGGCCATCTCTCTAACCATGACGGGTAAGAACTCCAATTCCTTTTTTAATGTTTCTAAAACTTTATTAAAGGACTCTCGAGTTCTAGACTCTGATACAATAAACCATATGACTCCTCAGTCACCTCTTTTATCATCGTGTTTCTCTTTCTAGTAACCACGTTGACCTGTATCCCAATCTAGATATGCTAATATTTCTTTCTTGTCATCCCTCGACCTTAAAGATGCCCTTCATGTTCCAAAACTTTCTAATAACCTTATTTTCATTCAAAAACTTACAACCTAAAATGGCTTTTAACCTTCCTTCCCACTCATTGTGTTTTTCAGATCTTGCCACAGAGAGGACGATTGGAACTGTTAAGGAACAAAAAAGGTTGTATTGCCATAAAGACTTGGGAACTAAGGATAGTATCAGTAGACAAACCACAACCTCTTCTCTCTACTTGAACTACTTTTGAGTACTCTCAAATTTGATATCACCATCATCTAGGACATCCATTTTGTTATGTTTGAAAGTTTATGTTCCGTTATTTATTTTACAAAGAGTCTGTTGAATCATTCATATGTGATATATGTCAATTTGCAAAATCACCACCATGCCACATATCTTCCTAGTAATACAAAAAAAAGTGTTCATCCTTTTGATTTTGTTCACTCATATATTTAAGCACTTGCATCAAACTTTATGTATCCAGTGCCAAGTGGTTTGTCACTTTTATTGATGATTGTGCCCATGTTACATGGATTTTTCTCATGAAAGAAAAATCCTAAATTTTTACTTTATTTGTCAAATTCTTTTGTAATCAACACAATTTGGAAAGTCAAGTAAATGTTTGGGCTATGATGACGGGAGGAAATATGTAAATCACGACATGTCTACATTCCTTTCCGAAAAGATATTATTCATGAACTCAAGTGTGGATACACCATAATAAACTGGCATTATTGAAAGCAAAAATAGACATCTTCTTGAAGTGACACACGCACTTTTCTTTCAAATTTGTGTCTCTAAATCTTATTGGGAAGAGGTTGTCCTCTCTGTTGCTTGTCTTATCAACCAATTACCCTTTCAGGTTTTAGATGGCCATAGTCCTATTGAGTTTGTCTCTTTCCGTTTGTTCCTTTCCTCTAAGCCTTCGTAGTCATATTTTTTTATGTGTAGTGTTTGTCCATATTCATAGTCAGTTTTGTAAAAAGTTAGATCTTAAAGCTATTAAATGAATATTCATTAGTTCTGCCTACGATAAAAAGGAATACCATTGTTATTATCCTCCGAGTCAAAAGTTTTTTTTTACCTCTATAGATGTCACTTTTTTTGAAATTGAATCCTTTTACATGTGTCCTCAGCTTGAGGGAGAGATTCTATAGAAGCTAAGACTTTTGAGTCTCGAGTCACCCATTGTCTCATACTAATACTATTATTTGTACTCCTGATACTTTTCTTGGTACATCTCATATTGATGCCTTTGAAACTACTCTTAACAAGGGCAACGGTGTTCCTGAGTCAAGGTTAGCTTTAGAAATTAATCATCCAGAGAGTTTCCTTCGTATAAATATCAGAGAAGACAAAAAGTAAGCTAACTTGATCCAAGAACAATTAAAGCACTTCTTTGTGATAGAGATAACTTACTCAAAGAAAGGCATTTCTATCTTCCAAATAAAGTATGTTCTTACTATTCTCAAAGAAACAGGTAAGATTAATTGCAAGACCACTGCAATTCCTATAGAACAGACCATAGAATTGGGAGCGATGAAGGTAACTCTATCGTGAATAAGGGTCGATATTAGACTTGAAGACAAGCTCATTTACTTAGTGCACACCAGACCTGGAATAGCTTGTATTGTGAGTGTAGTTAGTTCATGCATGACCCAAGTGAGATAATTTACAAGCTCTAAGAAGGGGATTGTTGTTCAAGAGGAATGAAAAATCAAAAATAGAGGTGTATATTGATGCAGATTATGCAGGGTCTGTTACATATAGAAGATCAACCTTAGGATATTGAATGTTCTAGGGTGGAAATTTGGTGACTTAAAGAAGTTAAAAAACAAAATCTTGTTGCAAGGTCTAGTGCATAGGTTAAATTCCAAGCTATGGCACGAGGTGTGTGAATTGTTATGGCTGAAAGTTATTTTGGACAATCTTAAAGTGACAAGTGATGTGCCTATGACTCTTTACTATGGTAATAAATCAACTATTAACATTGCTCACAATTCAATTCAGCATGATAGAGCTAAGCATATGGAAATAGAATGTCACTTTATTAAAGAAAAACTAGATAGTGACCTTATAAGCGAATGGAAATAGACCATACACCATCCCATCTGGGCTTCAGTTAGTAAATATGTTTACAAAAGGTCTTTCCACTCAATATCATGATCTCACATGCAAGCTAGGAATGATAGACTCCATTGACCAATTTGAGGGGCAATGTTGATTCAAGAGAAAGATAAGTTACAATAGGATATTGTAATTAACTATAAGTGTACTGCTGGAAGATTCTAAAGATTTCTTTGTAATCATTACGTTAAAGTTAGAGTTCTCTATATATAGAGGCTTATGTTTCATTGATCAGTTCAATAAATTCTTTTATCTCATACAGTTTAATCTTTTTCAATTGTTACTGTATAAAAACCTATAGTGATAAATACCATCAATAGAATTAAGAAGCACACAGCAGATAAGGAAACATAACAGGAGTAAACTGTGTAAATATCAATGTTTACTTCATGCATTTGTTGTAGGCTCTTAGCTATTGGATAAAAATGTCTTACCCCATAACAAAACAGGCTAAGTGGCAATTTATACTTCCAGGAATCTTCTACCATGTCAAGAGGTAACTTGAAAAGTGATTCATCTTGGCTAGTTTGATCATCGGCTCCCTTTGTAACTTCTTCAATCATAATTTCACCATTTTTTTGAAGAGAGCTGTCACTAACAGGTCCATCATCTAGAATCTCTTCCTCCTCTTGAGACTTCATCTTCCGTATTTCTACATTTGGAAAACGACCTACACCAACAAATCAAAGAGCATGAAGTCATGTATCAATCCACTACAACAGCTTAATTTTACAGTGGCAGCTTACCAGAAAGAATAGCATCAACAGTTTCTTCAAGGCTACGGTGAATACGCAATTCTGTCTTTGAAATAATTTCCACTCCACAACTGAAAGTAGATGGGCCTTTCCTCTCCAATACTGTCTTCTGAACACCCCTGCGACTGGCCTCTTCATCCCCTAGAGTCACGCTCTAAAAATGATAATATAGTTGAAGTAACTAAAGAGAATAAATATGCACATAATTTAGATGCTCCTGGTGATTGTAAATACAATTATTAAAACATGAAGCAGAGTAAAAAAAACTTATAACTAATTATTTTTTACCATGCTACAGCACACTTTCTGAACCAGTGCAATAGGTTTGTAACTGATAAGAGACATGATATAAGAATCAACCATGTGTCTTTCACCTAACAACATAAATCTCTGGGATAATTGGCTAATAATTTGGGTCTTTGTTACAGTATTTTCAAGCCATCAACAGAAAATATTAAGGATTCAAGTATGTTACAATGTAATTCGCTATCACACTCACACTGATACCAATGTATAAAGCAGACAACTCTGGATTTAAGTCACACTGCAAATACCATGTCATTCTCATTCTTGTGCCATTAATCCATCACTGGTTACACACACATTAAAGATCACACTTGATAGAAGTTAAAATACTATGTGTGTTTTGATTAGCCTAATTTTGGGAATTTTTTTTCTTGAAACTTCTTGTTAAAGATTTAAAAAATGGTTATTCTGAAGAATCATTTCTAAATATGAGCTAAATCTAGTTCAATTCTGATATACAAGAAATCAACTTGGAATCCTGCTTAAGATGTAGGTATACCTCACCTGTATCCCTCCAACAAGCATCTCTAATGAAGGATTCATTATCAGATTCTCAATGGTGATTCCATGCGCAGTGGCAACAAGCTGAATCCCACGTTGTGCAATTGTGCTTGCAGCCATTGCTTCAAGTTTTGTACCAATTTCATCAATCACAATCACTTGCGGCATGTGATTTTCAACTGCTTCTATCAATACCTGAATAATTACGTACAGTAACCATATAAATGGCGAGAAAAGCTTGTTGCATCTTCGTAACAGGTGTAAAATATTCGAGTACAATGCAAATTTGAATAATTACTTTTAAAGAATGAATTTTAAGCCTAAAAGTAATTTCTTTCGTTGGTGTAAAGATATGCAAATTTCTAAACTTCAGAACTAATTCTGGAGTGATTCCTATTAAGTTTTTATCCTAGAACCTTAACCTACCAAATAAAAGAATTAAGCTGATTTCCTGAAAGTACCTCGACAGAAAACTGAAGAGTAATGGCAGCAAGTGAAGTTCAGTAGTTCCTCACAAAATTATTGACTCTAGCTAGAGATATAGTAATATGGAGAGGATAAAATTGTTTCAAGCACCAACAGAACCGGAAGCACCCTTTCTTTCAAACAGGGCCAGGCCGACTATTCACATTTTATTTGATGGTCAAGAGGTAAACTGAAAGCTGAGTTGTGGTGATTCTAAGGATTCCCCACGGAGAAAGAGATATGTCTCCTATGTTAACCGTGCCATGTGGAAATAGCAACCTAATGTTCAATCTGACTGATTCATTATATAATACTTTAAAGAATGTACATTGAGAAAATGTCAAAATAAGTTCCAATTGCTTTCAGATACATTCTCAGTCACCACTGATAATATAGTTACACTTTCAACAAGAAGAAACATGAGGTTAAGCTCCAGCAATTGTAGCTAATACCTTATGTTGCATATCAGAATTGGGAACTTGCATTCGTCGAGCATTGCCTATTCCAGCATGAGGTATATCACCATCACCCCCAATTTCGTTGGAGGTGTCAACAATCATAACACGCTTCTTATAATCATTTGCCAGCATCCTAGCAATTTCCCTAAAAATATAGAATAAAATAGTGTTCAATTCCCATGGGAAAACTGGGAAAACGTGTATAATAGTGATAGGGGAAAAATGCGTTTAGTCCATGCTGTTTGGTGAAATTTGCTTTTAGTCTATATACTTTTAAATTAATAAATTAGTCCTCAAATTTTAGAAACAGATGTGAATTTAATCTCTTCTCTAACTTTGTGGCAATAAAGAACTAAAACTAAATGTTAAAGTTAAGCATATAAAAAAACTAACTTCAAATATTTTCAAAAGTTGGAGAAAGGGTTCACTAGTTTAAAAGGAAAGGTACTAAAATTAAGCTTGACAACAAGTATAAGGACTATAAACATACTCTTCTCTAGTAATAACAATAATATTACTACAAAATGCCAAGAAAATCAAAATATTAGATTTCGTGGAATTACCAAAAAGATCTTGGCCCCTAAGGATTGGGGAGTTGCAGAACTCGGACATAATAGATGTACATTTATACACTTTCATGAGCAAACTATTACATACATATTTAGCTCAATTTTTAGCATATGATATAAAAATCACTTACCTAATAATTGTAGTTTTGCCTACTCCTGGAGGTCCAATGAGCAACAAAGAAGCCCCATCCTTAACCAAATCTTGCAACAACTTAGCACTTCCTGAAATTGCCCGGCCAACTCGACAAGTTAGACCAATAATTGCGCCCTTGCGATTTCTGATGGCACTAATTCGATGCAATGTTCTACTGATTCCTGCTCGATTATCAACAGCAAAGTCACCAACCTGCAAGATGTTGCTCTCATGAATTGACGGTTATAAATTATTATATATTTCCATGATCAATCAAATTCATACATCCTAACTACTCCCAAGGGTACATAAGAGGATTATAAATAAAGTCTACAATAAACTAGTTGTTGAGATATACTTGAACAAGCACAAGCACAAGCACAAGCAAGTACATGAACCTTGTGTTCCTCTTCTTTTCCTAAAGAACATGAAAATGTCATTGTCTCATTGTAACTCACCTTGAGAAGAGAAATATATTTTTTAAGGAGTCAAGTATTACTCACACAGACATAGTTTATTGCACAATTTTAATAGACTTTGAACTAAGTACTTAAAAGAGAAGAAATTGAAAAGAGGTGAAATTGAAAGAGGTCAAATAAATCACATTTCTCATAAAAGGTAAAATCAACTTATGGAAAAGTTAGATAAGAGAGCTATGAAAAAGTTGAAAGACACATGCTATTTTTCTGTGATTATTGAGAAGTTTATCTAAATTACCTCTCAAACCATAACTTTGATACCTTTTTAAGGAAAATCTAAGCATCAAAATATTCATCTACACTTTCGATTGGGTAGCGTCAAATAGACAAAATCATTCAAACCAAACCAACTAAATACTACGTGTAAAATCAATACTTTGACTTTGATTGCATCAAATTGGATTTTGACCAATCACTTCCTACCTTAAAAAATTAGTTTTAGACACTATACTATATACTTTTAAATTAAGAAAACCAAATTAAATGATATAAAAGTACAGGAACCACGTTTGGCTCAAAGTATAATGATCAAAAATACATTTTTCCCTTAAAAAATGTGTTTAACAAACATGCAATATCAAAGTATAAGCTTTAAACCTTTTCAATAAATCATCCTCAGTACTGTTTTTAATACAAGTATTTGTTTCCATGGCCTAATTCACATGAAATTACCCTAAGACATAAACAACAAAAAAACTTAACCAACCAAATCAATTCTTTAAATAAGAAATAAAGCAAACAAAACAAGACTTTTCACTCCCGTTCTATCCTAAAACAATGTATTTGGTACTTTGCTCTGTAGTTACAAACTTCATTTCCAAAAGAGAATGCAAAATCAATATACATAAACAAACACCACGTCAAAAAGTACATAATTCCAACACAAAAAAAAAAAAAAAAAAAAAAAAAAATAAATTTTTTCCCCCCCCCCATTTCTTTTTTTTTTTTATTATTCATTAAAAAAAAAAAAAATTTTAATATCCTATTTATATTT
>Ga0099825_1003186_pt1 | contig 21905 bp, 10 predicted proteins | sample SiratroredBW_FD_76838 | JGI IMG/M metagenome (GOLD analysis project Ga0099825, IMG submission 76838) | Root nodule microbial communities of legume samples collected from California, USA - Siratro red BW | ecosystem: Host-associated > Plants > Roots > Nodule | place: USA: California | collected... | reverse complement strand
TATATATATATATATATATATATATATATATATATATATATATATATATATATATATATATATATGATAACATATTTGTAATTTAATTACTATAAGAAATAAGACTTCTTCCAAGCGTGTAGTTCCTGTCAATGTTGGTCAACCAATAACCCAAACATTTAATAAAATACTTCTTTAATGAATAATAACTGACTTATACACAAATAAAAAATTATTTTATTTAAAATTTTATATAGATTTTTATAAATTCATTTATGTACAATTTTAACTTATAATTTTTTATATTTTCTTTTTATTTTATTATGTTAAAAATATTTATAATTTTTTTTATCTAAACATATCTTTAGAGAAAAACACAATACCAATATTTCATACAAGGATTTTCTTAGAGAAGTATTAGGAACATATTTTTCTATAGACATAAAAGGAATAATAAGAACACTTTTCTAATGCTGGTTTGAATTTATTCAAAATTTAAAAACCAAAATTATAGATCCAAACCCGTATTTAATGTATCTCTCTACTTTTAGCTGGCAATAAATTCTCACCAATCAAAATGTATCAGGAAAGGATCTTAGCATTATTCTTTTATTTAGTAATAACATGACCAAGCAACAATAAATAAAAAAATTAATAAACTGTTATTAATAAAGAGATTAAAGAAGAATATTTATTTTATATTTAAGTTTTAATAAAGAATGTTTTTAACATGTAAACTTTATTCATAACTTATTTTAGAAACTATAAAAAAAATCTCAATAATTTAAAATGAATAAAGTAAGAGATTAAGAAAAATCTACAAGTGCAAATTTCATATAAAATATATGTTAGGACAATGGACATGTTTGACTCTTGCTGTACCAGATGTTATGTTGCCCACCATTTTCGTCTTTTTCAATACCCTATTTTCCGATAATTTTTCTTTTTCTTTAATCCAATTATTTTCCTTGTTTCTTGCATAAACACATCATTTATTTATTTTATATTAAAAACAAATTATTTAAAAAATATCTTTAGAAATTAATATACATCTTTCTTCAAGCAACTGTGAAAGTTATATTGCTTGTTAGAATTATTATATTAATTAAATAAAAATATTTTTCAAATTACTTTTAAATTAACTTTATCCCAACAATATTTTATTTATTTATTTAAGTATTTTTCTCTGAAAATGCCTCACTTTTACGATTTTCTCCAATTCCCTTTGACTTGCATCACGAACCCAAATTTTCTCGCACTTTCTCTTTCTGCCCCTGTCGTCATAAACAACTTCTGAGTTCCTTTCCCTCTTTCTCGAATTTTCTTACAATCTCGTTTTCTCGGAGGTTGCCAAAGTTGTACTTGCTGTCGGTGAGTTTCATATTTAATTACGTGTTATTCTTCTTCTTCTTAAAATCATTTTTTTGCAATTGCTTGTGTTAGTTCCTTAATTTGGTTTAAATGCTTTGTGTTTGGTGCCACTGTGTTTCAAGTTGTTGTAGTTTTCTTTTATTGTAATTTCTTGCGCTGTGAAAAAATGAGCGTTTAAAGAGTTTGTGATCTTTGGGAATTGTGATAGAATGATATGATGCTCATGATTGTGTTGATTGTTTGAGAAATTTGGGTTGTCAGTGATGCCGTGAAATGAAATGGATTAATTTAGGGAGTTTTGGTTTGTGGTGCTTGTGCTGATAATTTGTATGTTGTAATTTGTAAAGAAGTTTATGAGCAGAGTTCTTATTATACGGAGAAAGTCTGTTACAAGAATAATTGAAGAGATAAAGAGATAAAAATGAGTTCAAATGATGAATGTAACTGCAAAACTAGTGATAATAGCTAAACTAATTATTTATTCTATATGACAGCAAAACTTAATATAACAGAGAGATATTCTGTTATGTACATTTTCAATTTGTTTCTGTTTAAATGAGATGAATGCTTCAATTTGTTGCTGTGTATACTGCTTTGAGGTTTGCTGGTACAAGAATATAGAATTACGTGTAATTGGCTTGATGGTAAAAGTGTAAGGGAGGGAGGGATAGGTAGTGGGTTTGAGAATTTCCATTAACAAAATCTAACATATTAATCTATAAAAGGAAAATTGTGTATGTACTTGGTGTGTTTTGGATTATAGCTTATTGTGGCAAATAATTAGTAATTACCTTCTTTGGATGGTTTCTGAGAGAGCTTTTTAAGAAAAAGGTATTGAAACAAAGGATCACGTAGTTATGTGTGAAGTAAAGTAATGTATTGTGAATTAATAAGATATTTTGGGCATTGAATAAGTTGTTAACTCGGTATCTGTTTGCTCTTCAAATATTTCCTGGTAAGAATCAGATCATTCAGAAACCTTGATTTGGACCTGAACAAAGGGATCGTATGAAGGAATTTATTGGTAATAGTGGATTGAATCAACTATCATTCAATTACAGGTTACTTTGAAGAGGACCTTGTGCAGGCTATTCCATGTCTTCTGTTACAAATTTTGCACATGTACATAAAAATGATGGGGTTCCCAGCCAAGGCTCTAAGATTCTAGGGAGGTAATACATTGATTCTTATAATGTTAATTTTGATAAAAGTTCCATCATTGTTGTGTATTTCCCCTTGTTAAGATTATCATTATATTCTGCAACTGTTCTGTTAAAGTTCTTTTTCATACTTTATTTCTACATTTTTTAAAGTTTTTAAAAGAATGATTGTTCTCATCTCCAGTCCAATTAATTGTGAATCAGTAAAATTGTGACCTTCAGTCTCCCTAGTATGGCTACGACCTACCTGGATTTGTCAAAAGGTCTTGGATATTCAATGTGATTTTCTTAATAATAAAAGTATACACTTTTAACTCAAAAGTCTCCTAAAGTGACGATGGTTGTTTGGAAGCCGCCTAATATAGGTTATATTAAATGTAATATTGATGGTGCAGCTTGTGGGAATCTTGGATTGGCGGCTTTTGTTGGTATTTTCTATGGTAGCAAAGGTGATTTTGTAGGGTGGAGGGGCGGGTAGAGAGCGTTTATTCCTTTCTTGGCAATGACATTACTCATACGGCTGAACTTCTGGCAGTCATGTTAGCCATTTAGCTTGCAGTGTTTAGAGGATGGACTACTTTATGGTTGGAAAGTGATTGGCAGTTGGTGGTTGAAGCATTTTGCAATCCTTCTACGGTTCCTTGGTGTACTGGCTATGTGTAATATTTTGAATTTTAAAGTTTCTCATATTTTTAGGGAGAGGGAAATAGATGTACAAGTAGACTTGCTAATTTGGGAGTTGAGTCTAAGATTGAGTTTGTGCACCTGGATGTTCTTCCTTCTTATGCAGGTTTCGATTTTTTTAGAAATAGGTTTGGTTTGCCAGAGTATATATTTTCTTGATTCATAGGTTTTGATTAGGTTGCCCCATGATGTTTTTGTATTGTTGTTTCATTTTTCTTGTATATACATATCCTTGGGAGAGCAGGTGATTTGTTAGATATGAGATGTCAACCCAGTTGGGATGTCATATTTTTTTAGTGATTCTTTCTTGAATGGCACCTTATTAAAATAAAGTGTACACATTTTAGAATGAGTGTATTCACGAATAACTTAGAGGAAAAAGGTTTCAACTTTTTAGAATCTGTTATGTTCAAGTTGTGATGTAATAAATTTGATGTTTACATTGTAGGCACAAATTTGAAACACAACTGACTCAAAGAAATTTCAAAAGCAATGATGGACACAATCACATCCAGGACCAAGATGGCACACCAGCCACGGTAATAAAGTTAAACAGTAACTTTTATACAGGACATTTTGGGAGACAAAAAATGCTAGAAGGCGTCACAGTGCATTCATGCATTTTTTTTTCTTTGAAAGATACAAGGTGCTTCATACAATTCCATCAGATTATAAGTTTATTTGTAGGAACTTTATTCACGAGCAAGGGGGCTAGAAGAGGAGATCCTCTCCCTCCGTGAACAGATTGCTTTTGCCTGTATGAAGGTATGAAATATACATGTGTAAGTTATGTGTATCTACATCTTCAGCTTTTGAGGAAATTAACTAAATTTAATGGCAGCAGGAACTGCAGCTGTTGAATGAGAAATGCAAACTGGAGAGGCAATTCTCTGAACTAAGAATGGTTAGTAAATGTCTTTCTAAATTATAGTTATATTTTAGCATCTTACTTACATAACATCAGTCTTAAACATTGAATGTTGCATTTTTTATTAGGCAGTTGATGAGAAGCAAAGTGAAGCTATCTCTTCCGCCTCTAATGATTTGGCTCGAAGAAAAGGTTATCTTGAAGAAAATTTAAAACTTGCTCATGATTTGAAAGTAAGTATAGTTTCATGATGATATCAGTATTTTATTGACCCTCTTTTCATTATTTTATTGTATTGCTACTTTTATGGCTATTTTTTATTGGTAGAGATGGAATGCTACCATTACCTGGACAACTGAAGTTAGCTAGTTTCTCTATTTGTTGACATCAATTAATGGCTTTCTTGTTTTGTTTGAATTCGTTTTAGAATGGACACAAAATAATCTTTGCTTTACTTGAAAGTTCACAATTTGCAGACTGATTTTATTTCTCCTGGTGCAAGTATAAATTTTCATTAAAACGCCTGAAAAATTTGATATAAAAAACAATTTACATCAAGAAAGATTTAATCGTTATACTAATCAGGTGGTCGCTATAGTGACACTCATCTTGGACTCAATTCCAATATGAAAAAAACGTATCTTGTAGTTCCTATAAGGGCATGTAGGGACTAAAACTTTAAAACTAAAGAATCATAGTTACAATAGGGACCAGTGTGTTCTATCATCTATAGAGTCAAACTTAATTTTTTCCCATATAGGATTGAAACCTAAATGAGTGTTACCTAAAGGGACCAAATGATTATTGTAACCATTTAGTTGTTATAGTTTTTCAGTTAAGAAGGATTCCAAAACCTACACTTATGCCCATTGGTTTGGCTCACATATATTTATGTTACATACTCATAAAAGTGAAAGGTTGTTATGCCTGACTAATGCATAAAGGACATAGTAGTTAATCATGATCTCTGGTAGTACAATTGTGCTAGAGCTTGTAGGTACAGTCGGCTCTAGAATGATGGGTGAGGGGTTGAATGGAGCCTTATACTCTTGTTGCAGCGAATAAAAAAATAGGCTATCTAGTTGAACGCCTAGCTGATCATCTATAGAAACATGTTTGTAGGAATGTCTAACAGATCGTCTAACAATAAGAATCAAAGCATTAGCAACAAAAAGAGCAACGAGAGATCAGTACTCAAGAATCTATCCTAGTTCACCCAAATATTAAGCTCGAACACTCCTTTTAAGTGATGTGTCCCATGTCCGACACGTATCGGACATTGACACACGTACGACATGTATCAGACATTGACACGTGTACGACACTAGTACGACACGTATTGGTGAAGTGTCCAATTCAAAAGACATTTTTTTAGGTATCTGACAATTATAACACAGTTCCAATACAATTTTAAAAGGGATTAATACAATAATTTTCTAAAAACTTATAAACTTATTACACAGATAAGAAAAAAATACTATGTATAATAAAAAATATTTAGATTATATATGTATAAATCCATGTCCCCGTGTCCTATATTTTGAAGATTACATGTGTCTCCGTGTTCGTGTCCATGTCATAGCAGTGTCCATGTCAGTATCCGTGCTTCATACATCTAGTCCCCTTAAGCAAGTTCTTTAAGAGCTTCAACTAACTAACACGCACACTTGGTTACAACGAGTATTTTGATCTCTCCAGGTTACAATAAGTATTCTCACCTCTCCAAGTTACACCTTCTTAACCTCCCTTGAAATTAGAAACTCTCAAGAAAACAAATAACACTCTCAAAAAGAGCACAAAGAAAACTCACAAGGGTACAACTTCACAATGTCAAGAATTACAATGGTTTAGCACTTAACCTAAAAGACTAGACGCTCTAGCAGGTTGATTAGACTTTCATTGTAACTTTTGTATCTTCAGCAATATCACTTGAACAATTTGAATTGTTTGGCTTGCTCATTTTTTTGGTTCTTCACCTTCAATACTTTTATATAGCTTTTGAATTTTTCCTTTGATACATGAATTGGTTAAGTTTAGATTTTTCAATATCTTTGTATCTTCATCTTTTTTGTAATAGACGCTCAAAATAGAAAGTTATCTTTTTTTAATGATCTACTAATTGTTCTGTTTATTTTTTGTAATTTGTTCCTCTATATAGTGATGATATGATTACAATAATATTGTGAGATTTTAATGAACAAATATAATTTAAATTAAATTTTGAGAAACTTTTTTGCTGGTAAAACTTTTAAAAGACTAACATAATGAAATTTAAGGAAAAAACTAGTTTGGTATCGAGATTTTTGAAAGATTAATCTAATGACTACCTTAAAAGTTTGCTACAAAATTTTTGTAATATATATATATATATATATATATATATATATATATATATATTTAAAATAATTGAAAGCTTCTAATAAATATTAAATATTTTTTAACAAGAATTTTGAGAATGCTTTTTGACTTTTAGAGGTTTTAAGCATTTTGTTTTCTTGATTATCTACTTTTTGTTCTGATTAGATATTATCAATTTTTATTATTAATTATGAGCAATGACTAGTACATGAATCTTGAATATTTTTTTCTCTTTTTGAGCATACATATATATATATATATATATATATATTAATAATTGTTTAATAGGTATACAAAATATTCGAATAGTAGTATATCCCATTTTGGGATCAGGCACTCCATGCTGGAATCCCGGATTGACTACTATGAAAAGGACAAACCATCATCCTTGTGTTGTAGTTTATTTATAAAATGGGGATGTTAATAATGAAAACATCTTTTCATTTACTAGGTTATCGGGTTAAGGTTAGTAAAAACGAATTCGTAAGACAATTATCTTCCATCCACATTTTCCCAAAATTTCCAAAGCCTTCTCTCAAACGACAAAAATTATCTTGGCCAGCTTTTGGGCATTGAGCATTATGAGCCTTATCAGGTTAAAGTTAATAAAGACAAATTCACAAGGCAATTATCTTCCATCCACATTTCCCCTATATTTCCAAAACTTCCTCTCAAAATGACAGAATAATATGATCAACTTAAGAGGCAGGAGGACATCAAAATATAACTTCCAGAATCCAACTAGAGGCATGATTGACCACCAGTGTCCATAGATTGGACAGTAGATTGTGACTGGCTGGTGCTCAAAATGATATTAATGGGTACAGGGTACTCTATACCATCTTTCCTCGTCAACAAGTGAAGAACCTAAAGTATAGGCATCATGAAGGAATTAATCATGTAGTCGTTACAGTTTATTCCTGCAGAAGATAACTAAACAAATTATAAAGCCAAGATAAATGATGGCTTATGGTAAAGAAAGTAAAGTAAGATAATATAAAATAAAATAAACAAAGTGAAGCAAGATTAGTGAAGGCTCAAACAAAAGAAAGTATAGTAAGATAAGATAAAATAAAACAGTACAACACAATACATGAGAATCCTATCTAGTGGGGTTTCAGAGATGTAGATTTATGAAGCTTTACCTCTAGGAGCGTAGAGACTACTCGTACGATCTGAACCTATGACCTCCAAGTCACAAGGCAGGTACCTTATTGTTTTATCTAGGAAAATAAAATAAAATAATATGCTAATTAATATATGGAGATGAGATACAATGTATATAGACAAACTAGTTAAGGGAGAATGACTGAAACTTTGTTTTTCTCCTTCTGTCAATGATAAAAGGTCAAGCATAATAATGAAGAGAGTCAAGGGATTGAAAAATGAATATTTTTGTTTAAATATCTTGAATCTCCGATATCATCCTTTCCTCTGTTTTTGTTATAATTGTAGAAATAAAGAGTTGATCCTAAATGAGGTGATACTTTATAATCAAGAGTATCTAGATTATATATGTATTATTAGAATTTCTTTTATTTATTTCCGTATCATATATTTATTTAGAGGATATTAAATCTTCTATTTATTGTATTGATTCCTTTTTTCTCAATATAAATAAAGCACCGACACTGTCTCATAAACACATGCTTTCAACTCAGCGTTTCTCTATGTTAAAATGTAAATGTTCTTGTATTATTATTTCTTTTGTATGTACCTAGTTTTAAAGTTAGGGTTTAAGGTAAGTGCCTTGCCTTATTTTGTAACTCCTATATTCATCAATAAAAAGCACAACATAATACACTGTTTTTCCTCCATCTTATTTTTTCTAGTCTCTTCCCTAGAGTTTAACAATTTTGATAACTGTGGAGGAGCTTGCTCTATCTCCAAGGCGGCTCATTGATGGCTCTCCCCTTTTGTTCTAGTTTTCCTCTAAAGGATTTTATTTTTGATGGCTCCAATTACTAACTCACAAAGCAATGCCTTCTCGATTACATTTTTCTTATCATTACAACTAAGTTTCCCCATAGAGTTCTTTAGGCACTGGATCTTGAGTTTCTGTATACAGTCCAAGACCAAATATATGTTTGATTTTTTTTTATTTTTTTATTATTATTATTATTATTTTTTTTATAATTGGGCCATCTTCTTATAAGCATAGTTGGTCATTTAACTACTGGTTGTGCGACAATGTTGTACTGTTTATGGCTGAATGTATAGTCAGGCAATGCTAGTTAGTGGAAAATAGCATGGCTGACGTTATTTATTTTGCTGATTTGCTACCTTGAAATGATGGAATTTTCTTTCAAACCGAACATGAAAGTCATAGCATTTTCTTAGCTTTGTAACAGCTGCCAGAATCCCCTTGTTCTTATTTGTAGTTCAGGTTCCCTACATTACTGCTAGATCCGAAACAACAAGCATTTATTCTGGGAAACTTCAAATCTTTCATCGAGTCATCACTTAATTGAGCCAAATTTGCTATTAAAATATCTAAAATAATTAAGAAAATGATCAATTCATTATAAAAGGGATATTATAGTTGAAATCATATTATTACATACTATTTTCTTAATGATACCAAATCAAGCATTAGTTATATGCTTATTTTGCAATTGATTATATATATATATCGTTTCTTTATTCGTGTACTTCTGGTTAGTGTTATTGATGTACATGATTCTTATAGGCTGTAGATGATGAGAGATACATCTTCATGTCATCTATGCTGGGGTTGCTTGCTGAATATGGTCTTTGGCCTCGTGTTATGAATGCCTCTTCAATATCTAGCTTTGTAAAGGTATGAAATATGTCGTCCTGTATATGATAGGTTAAACATTATAATGCATTGATCTTTGCCATGTCGTGTACTCATGTCATGTCACTTGTTTCATGAATTGTTGAGTGACCTTTGAATGTCATTGTTTGAGTCGACAAAATATTCTAGGACATGGATTAAGAAGGTTAAAAGATCCTGAGAGACTAAAGCGTTGGTCTATGGATTGTTGATATGTATTTGGTGCAGTGCATAGCTGTTTGTTTCAGAATTTTATATGTTGGTGCAATATTTGATTTTATAATAGGCGGATTCAACTATTTAGTTTTTAACAATAGAGAGAAAATAGACCAAAATGGAAATTTTTTATGAGAGACTTCGTATTTGTGTGAAGATAATATTGCACCCATTTCCCATCTCTTCTGTTTTGAATGGGATACTGTGTTGGGATATTTGTCAGATAATGTCTAACTAATGAATTAAATGACAGTTTTAGCTCTTACAATTGAAAATCCAGGAACCTAGGATAGGACAACCTCCTCTGGTGATCATTGCCATTATTGGCAGGAACTTTCCTCTTATACTATGCTAGGAACAAGACTTATATAGTGATCACTGCACACAAGTCTTTCTCCATCTCCATGCTTGTATTGAAACCAGGACACAACCTTGATTTTGGACATTTTCTTCCTGTGGTAACAAGACCCTCCTACAAGTCCTTTGTTATCAGCTTAGGTGAATCTGGATTTTCGTCCTGTGGTAACGAGATCCTTCTACAACTCCTTTGTTGTCAGCTTAGCTGAATCTGGGTTTTGAAAACAGTGGGTGATTTGTGTATCTTCACCTTTTACTTCTGTCTCACCAACTTTATATAGCTCCTTAACTTTCACTCCCTTCCCTTGACACTGTCTTTGACAGTTTGACACTGAATCACTGCCTTACCGTGGCTCTGATTTCATCTCCTCCACTCTAGATTTTCCAGTGACACAACCCAAAGGGCTTGATCCTGTCACTCATTTATCTTGCCCAAGAACAGATCTCATTCTTTCCTGTGGACACATTGATTAGTGTCTCCACTTCTTTGACATGTTTTCCAATCTCGATTTTCTCTTCTTGCTTCAGGGTAGTCATTTTTTCAAAGATGTGGCTACCCTAACTATGCTTGAATCTTTTGTTCCAAGCTGTTCAAAATGACTCCCAATCTGAATCTGGGTTCTCTTGGCATCAATAATCGTACTAAAGCATTTTCATACCATCTATCTGCATATTGCAACTTATTGAATGAATGAATTTCCTGTACCTCAGCGTTTTTCAGCCTAAGTTACTGGTCCGAGTGCACCAGAACTGAGTCAATTCTCAGAGTGCAGATATGGAGTACCCAAGGAAATGATGGGAAAAGGATAAAAATACCCCCATATCTCCGTAGTAATTAGGAGAAAAATATCTTTAGAGTCTTCTCATTCATTTCAACATATTTTTATTTCCTTATTTAGAGAGTTTAATTTTACAAATAGAGGTGATGGGAATGTAATTTGTGTAATTGTGACCGATGAAATAATTCCTTATTTCCTTACATAGTTTAAGTCCATCAATTCAATGAATGATGACAATTTATATCTCATCATTACATTGCTTCACACTTATTCATACTAATACGAGAGTTGAAATCTTAATTATGTTTGGCTCATCCCTTTTTGCTTGTCTTCCTTAGAAGTAGCTTATGAGGAAGCTCTACCTTTTTTTACTTTATCTATAAAAGGCTTTTTAAGTATTTAAGATTTCTACATAATTGTGTTCATCCTGGCTTCTCCTTCTAAGGAGAAGACAAACACAACAAAATTGGGTCAGATGCTTCTTAATAACCTAAATAAAGGAATGGTTATCTTGATAAAGACTGGGCCTTCTTTAGACAAACTTTCGATAAACACTTATCGGAGGTAGAAAAAGGCCAATATGAATTACATAAGCTAAAATCAATCTATACATTTCAAATTTATTCTCATTTAAATTGTACACAAGCTAATTTTAACTTATGGGAGAAGCCTCACTAATTCTTGCCTTTTTATTTTCTTTACAGTGTTTATTGAGAAGATAGTCTAAACAAGATCATGATAAATTCCTTAAGCGTGTATAGCATAAGCTTACTGACAAGACACACGATTCCTAAACATAAGAAAACAAAATTATACCTAAGATAACAAATTACCCTAATATATTACGCATCATTGTCTTCCTCTTCAATGCTTTTAGATATTCTAAATTTTTTTTTTGGTCCTTGTCCAGCATTTACATGATCAATTACAATGGAGGATTCGAAGTTCACATGTAAGCTTCTGCACTTTTGATGATTCACTACTGCTCTTCAGCATTATAATTTGCATCATTATCTTGGCTAAATCCTTGTGAAACAAGCGGTGTTAAACATCTATACTGAAAATTATAGACATGTTCATAGTGAGAAACTGATGCTATATATATAAAACATTGTTCACATTGTTGATTACATGACCATTACGTCATAAATTTTAGGCAGTCTTCGTCTCTAGAGGTTTCTTTACTTGATTGTGTGTTTTTACTGTATTCTCATTTATTCTTCCACCAAGTTATTCATTTTAATATTTGTTTCCATTATATGTCTGATTAGTGATTTCTTGATGCCCATACTTTCGTTTGCGTTATTGATTTAACATTATAGCTCTTTTTGGTTTATACTTTGGTTTTGAGTGAAGTTTCCATTTCATTTTGTCAATTTTGCAGTCTATGGTTGATTGATTATTTAAAAGATCAGTGACTACTCTTTTTGGACAGGATAGAATTGGAGAGTTAAGCTCTGTGCTAGAAAGCCGTGCTGATAATGGTAATCATGTTGTTGAAAGCCCAGGTTCTGGAAATTTGACAAGTCACAATCATAATGATTTCATGGTACTATTGGCATTTAATCTTCTTTCATGCTTTGGCCTTGTATTTTTTGTGTTTGTCATGATAGATTTTCTTTTTTTCCTCATTAATTATAATTTAACTATAAATTCAGTTTCAGCATAACTTCTCCCAACAAAATCTTATCGGGAATGAACAAACTCATCAGTTAACAAGCAATATAGCAGGATATATGCACCCAGCACTTAATGCTGATGTAAACTGGTCAATCAAAGCATTCAACTATCAGCAGATTCCTAAGGCCGATAGGTTGGTATTATTTATCCAATTGTGTATTTTACAACTGTATATATACCTTACTGTCATTAGTTAAGAACAATGTGTAGCATGACACGGTGAGCTATAGTTACGGGTCTGCACAACACATATGGCCATCTCAGTCTTTTAGTTCCATCGGCAGTTTGAAAAGATAAATGAAAAATGGTCAAGAAATTTTGACTGGTGGTTTTTTGACCTAGATGATGGGAAATATTTACTTCTATTTTACCATTTGTCTATCTGCACTTCAACCTTGACAGACGCATTTACATACACACACACACACAATAGAAAAGAGGAACCAACTTGACTATTTGATCTCAATTGAATGTTCAAGATCAGAAGTTCTTTTGAAGGTGACAACTATTTAGAGAAGTCACGAGCTTTACATTTCAATGTTGACCATAAATGTATGATCCTATGGTTGGATTTGTTCAGGGATGTATCTTCTTTCCCGCATGGTTCAATTGATAAAATTGGAGTGCAGGACAAAAACATGGAAAGGAATTTTGTTAATGCCAACATGTATCAACCTCAACCTGAGCTGGATGAGACTGCTTCCTCTGTTTCTGAGGGTAACTCATGTTTCTTATTGTAATATATATATATATATATATGTAAATTATAATAGATAGTATATCTTTTATAATAACGACTGATATTCCTAGATGGCCCTGGCATTGAGAATTTTCAAATTTCTGGTGATGCTATTCCGGGAGAAAAGCTTCTTGGATGTGGATATCCAGTCCGTGGAACTTCTCTTTGTATGTTTCAGGTGAATATTCTTTCCATTAATATTGAACATAGCATATCATCCATAAATTTCCTCTCTATTATTTACTGATATTGCCATTATTCTTGGCCTCACATCAGTGGGTTCGGCATCTTGAGGATGGCACTAGACACTACATTGAAGGTAGATTGGACTTATACCTCTGGGCATTTATTTTGGAATTTTATGCCTGTTTGCTGAGTGGATTGGTCTATAGAAGTTTAACATAAACATGATAATTTCTTTACATGTATGCTTTTCTTGAATTAGGAGCCACAAATCCAGAGTATGTAGTTACAGCTGATGATGTCGATAAATTGATAGCAGTTGAGTGTATTCCAATGGATGATAAAGGCCGTCAGGTTTGAAATATATTAGTTATATGCTTGGTCTGTTATATATGATATACTTATTGCCATATCTGTGCATGCTATAGATGCACCAAGTTTTATTATTCTAAATTAGGACATGCTTGTCTGATAAGACTTTTCTATCAGGTTGCAAAAGCAAAATGTGGAATTTTTGTTTGAATTTGAGGCGATGTTTGTCTTCTGTGCCGAAGTATTATGATTCTAGGGACTGCTAGTAGAAAGTAAAAGCAAGACACGAAGAATTATTCCTGTATGTATTCTTAAGGAATAAAAGAGATACATAAGGGTATTGGATAAAGGGGGGCCATAGAGGAAACCCTGCATCATAGTCAAACTGGCTATTGATGTACAAACTGAACAATTTCATGACAGATATAAGGGTAGAATATTTCTCCACTTGTCTTTTCACCTTTATGGCCTCCACGAAGGTCTCACTTTCCAAGTTGGCTCCCAATGTATCCATAACACATGGGATTTGGGATAAAACTAGGACAGTACGTTAGGATCAGGTCTCTAGATAAAGCGATAATCCTTTTTTTTTTTAATTGACACTATCTTGGCAGACCGGTAGAAGGGGTGAATATCTATTATACAGACAAGACTTCTGAATTACACAATCATATAATAAATGAAAAATGGAAAGTAAACAAAAGGTGATCAGGTCAAATAAGGGAAAATTTTATTTTGACCTTAAATGACAACCAAATAAGATGAAATCTGAATAATTTTATCTTCATCCTAATTATTCAATTTTCTAGAAAATTAATAGCAAAATACACATACCACCATCAAGAATCACACCACTAACCTCAACAACGATGGTGAAATACAGTGGTGGCAACGGTTAACAAGCCCGTGGAAACAGGGCTCCCAAGATTTGGTGCTTTGATACCAACTTGAACTATGTAAGAAAATAAATAATTATTTTATTGATATCAGTCACACCTATTATATTATCATCATCTCTATTTGTAGTAACCAAAACCTTCAACAAGGAAATAAAAATATGTTGAAATGAATAGGAAGATTCAGAAGATATCTTTTCTTAATTACAATGGAGATATGGAGAATATTTTTTATCCTAATAATTTACTATTTATGTATAGACATCAAATTGCATGATAAATTTGGAATGCGAAAAACATTGTAAAGGATTAAAGTTTTAATAGAAATTTAACCAATGCCAACTATAGAAGAAAAGGTACCATAAGTCATTTTGACATTTTTCTGACTTGCACAAGGACTATAAGTTGGAAACAATTTTGAATAGTTTGTAATATGGTCATAGGCTCCATAATTGATGATCCATGGAGCTTTGTTTTGGCACTAAGGAGAGTAGCATTGAAAGAGATACCTTTTCTAGGTAGAGAAAAGAATGAAGTTATTGACCTATATGTGGTAAAGCGTATCTTGGTGTTTTAGTTGTTCTTTAATGAACGAACATGACTCAAAGTTGTTTTCTGCTCACATTTTCCTCATTTGTGGTTTGGAAAGAGTGCCTTCTCTATCTACTTTCTTTTCTGAGTTTGGTGGTTTTCCATAGAGTTTCCAACAAGTTTTTGACCTAATCATCCTCATATCATTGGTCTATTTGTTGCCAAAGTAACTATGAGATTTAATAAGTTGTGATATCTCTTAGAAAGTTAATTTGGGCTTAATTCAACCCTACAAAACCAGTTTGTGAGGTGAGATTTGTGTCCACTTATATACTATAATTTCACCATTATTTCTAGTTAATATGAGATATCCAACATACTCTTTCACGTCAAAGATTAGTAATCTTGAGCGTGACACTAGATATTTGTGGATGGTCCGATATCAGCTGACACAATGAACCAAACAAACCTTGTTGGCATAAGTTCTGATACCATCTTAGAAACTGGTCTTAATTCTAACTTAATCATGCAAAACCGACATGTAAGTTGAAGTTTGCACCCAATTATATACTATAATTTGGTCATTATATCTAGTTAGTGTATGATCTCCAATAATATCTTTGTCTCCTTGTTTGGACAACTGTAATCAAGTCTTAAGTTCATAAATCTTGTAAGTGTTCTACATGTAAGTCAGAAACATCATCCAATACATCTTTTGCAATTGGGAGGAGTAAGTATGGCTTCCCAATTCAATAGTCCATCAATTTCACAAGTCATGCAATCATTAGTGAATTTTCTAACTATTGGTCGAGGAGTGTCTCCGGTCAAGTAGCCCAACTTTCTCTTTCCGACAAGGTTGATTTCACTAATTGAGTTCATTCAACATATATTTACCATTCAGCTTTTGGATCTCAAGTTGTAAATTGGTACATGTGGACAAGGAATCATATATAATAAAGGATGATATTTCATTACCACCAAAATACATGGAAGACAAGGTGGAGTAATAACATCGAAGGTTACCTCACAATCACAGCCGAAGTTCTGATATCATGTGATTTTAGGGACTGTGTGGTGAAATAACAATGACAGGGAGAATTATTCTTGTATGTGGGTTTAAGTCTAACGCAACTCTATAAAATCAGCTTGTAACTCTACTTGGATATTGTATTTTTGTACTCTCTAGTTGATGTAGGGCTTGTTTTTATTAATAAAATTGAAAAACGCGAAGTAAATTAAAGGTGAAATCAAATTCGAGAGATTTGATTCTGATCCACAATAATAACCATATCAGAACAATCTGATCCTCATCCTAAATCAGATAACTGGTCTTTATCCTAAATCAGATCAAATCAGAATAATGTGACCTTGATCATAACTATTCTCCTAGAAAAATTAATTCCAAAAATAAGCACAGTTGTCAACACATGCCATAAAATAAAATTGTAATGCTGTGAAGATAACTTTAATGTAATGAGGGGATTTAGATGCTTTGGGGACATTAAATGGCCTAAGTGGAATATGATAAAAGGAGTAAAATGATATTCTTCTGCAGTCTAAATAGTTTATTTTACAGGTGTGCCTTTGATTTTTCCTCCTCCTTTTGAGCATAAATCTAATAGGCTTCTCTCTGAATTTAATTATGGCTCATTCAATATTTGATATATATTTGAATTTACTCCTTTTTACACGAATATATTACGGAACTTGCATATATATCTCCTGTTCAGTAGAATGTTATTCCTGACTTATTTGTCATATTTGTTCTTTGTTAGGGGGAACTGGTCAAGCTTTTTGCTAATGATCAAAACAAAATAACATGTGGTAAGTTCATTTTCTCTTGAATCTATAAGACTATACTATAACTTGGCACTTTTTTATCTATTTGATGCTCAATAATATTTTGATGGGCTAAATTAGATTACTACAAAATAATGATTGTTGAAAAGTTTTATAATTAATTTAGTTCACTTGACTATAGCTTTCTCTTCTTGGAGCTAAAACAGTTAAACTAGGAGTTGATTGTGTATTGAAGGAGAAAATTCTAGTGTTTGTTTGAGTGTATCCTTTCACCTTATCTTGGCTTTATACTGAACTACTATACCTTTAGATTAATAAATCCAACTACACCTTACTAGCACTTGAACTATGTATGGAAATAACAAATTATGAAATCCTTTAAAACAAGGAAATAAAATTATGTTGAAATGAATAGGAAGATTTTGAAGATATTTTTTCCTATTTACTATAGAGATATTAAGAATATTTTTATCTTAATAATCTACTATGTACAACATTCTCTCCCAAGTTGGTGAATGAATATCAATCATTCCCAAATTGCCTACAATATCCTAAAATTTACCCTTAAGAAGCCCTTTAATGAAAATGTCCGCTATTTGAAATTTGGTAGGAATATAGATTGTAACCACTATGCCTTGGTCAAGATTATCTTTGTTGAAGTGTCTATCATTTTCAATATGTTTGGTCCTGGTAGGAATATGTTGGACTGAATTATGGACAAAACTCTGAGCTAACTTGTAATCACAGTACAATTATATAGAGATGTCAATCTTTATTTTAAGGTCATCAAGTATGATCTTCATACTCCTTGGGCGAGGGCTCAAAATTCAGCTTCTACACTAGAGCAAGATATTGTATCTCGTTTTTTTACTTCTCTTGGTCGTCCAACAGTCACCAAGAAACATAAAATACGAGGTAAATTTTCTATCAGGAACAGAACTTGCATAATCTACATCAATTTATGTCTTTAGGGTCAAAGTATCTTTTTGCCTGAACAGGAATCCCTTTCCTAGGCTTGACTTCAAGTACTAAAATTTTGTCACCTAGTTGTGTATATCTTTCTCCCGAATCATGCATAAATTGACTTACCACAATAACTGCATAAACAATTTTTGGTCTTGTGTGGTAACTAAATAAGTTTTTATACCAATCTTTTATTCTATTCAATAAGAACTTCTGATTTTGTATTTAGAATCGAATTGATAAAAAAAAACGAAAACAAATGTAAAACATTGGTAACCAATTAAATCTGAAAATTTATGGATTGATTGATTTGGATTTTTTTTTCAGAACCGAGCCATGCAATTCAATTTGCGGTTTGACACTTCTGAATTGACACAAACCAAATTGAAATCAATTATTTAAATATTACTACATTATCTGTTATCTCAATCATATACCAGAGATTTGTATGCGAGAGAAAAATGTAATTACCTATTACTTAAATCATATACTAGAGATCCTGCTTTGCTTTCTCAGTCTTTACTTCTTTTCAAGTTGTTCCTTAGTCCTTGAGAGGGAGATGGAGATGATATATGAAGATTTGTCAGGGCATGGAGTTTAAAGTTTCTCATATCTTCTGAGAATCATTGTGCTAATAAATTGGCCTCCCTTGGCATTGCTAATAAGTTAGATTTTAGTTGGTATAGTATTATGTCTTCTTGCATTAGTCTTGACTTTTTTATAATAGGTTTCAACTTCCTATGTTTTGCTTAAAATAATTTTTACAGGGAGTTTGTTTTGTTTTCCTTTACATGGGTTTGGTCTGGCACCTCTAGCTTCTTTGTTTTTTTCTTTTTTAATAATATGTTTCATGTAATGACATATGATTGGTGACATTTGGAGTGTCAGCTTAGTTGAGATGTCAAAGTTCATAGTGATGATGCCTAACATAAGTTTTATCAATAAAAATCATATTCTAAAGATGTGTATGAAAAAGGAAAACCTATTGTACCTAACTTGGTTTGTGTCTATAAATCTGTGACAAAGAAGTAACACAATATGTTTAACATATGAATGAAGTGGAGGAAGAGTTATCCTGGTGGTGTGAATGTTACATTGTTAGCCTTAGGAGTGAAAAGTGTTAAGCAAAATAAATTATCACAGGAAGGAAATAATATAGAGGGACTGATTTTGATGTTTATGTTTTTGAATTTCTTGCAATTTTGTATAGGTGTGTGTAGGGGTATGTAAGGCTTATGAGAGATAAATCCAAGGGTTATGCCACAACATATAAATATAACATATCTACCCTTTTTTTCTTTGTTTTTTCCTTTGTTATAAAAGCATAGACACTCCTTTGCAGGTAAAATAGGAAGAAAATTGTTAATGTGTAAACAAATTGTTTAATATCATACACAATGTTGAAGAGAACACATCTTTAATTATAGTGGAGTAGAGAATGAAACTATTTATCATGCTATAACATTAGATCATCTTGTCAAAAAAGATAAAACCAAATATATATACTAATAAAAAGTTATACAATAAAACCATGAAATCGATCTAAAGCAAATCGCAAATATTGGTTTGGTCTGGTTCAGATTTGGTTTTATGTTCTCTCAAATTTAGAAAGAATAATATATTTCTTCTATATTTCAATAATGAGGTCATTGAACCTATAAATACATGATCCTACTAATTATTTTAGGAAATATAGAGAGCTAATTCTAAGGAAACAAATCTCTGTAATTATGATATTGTTTTTAAATACATTATCCTAGTATTAATTGCAAGATATACTTGTAATAAAAGAATAAAATTATAGCAAGGATAAAATAAAAAAACTTCCTAGAATACATAATGAGCATCACAGTTTTAACACTCCACCTCAAATTGGTCAATAAGTGTTTTCCATTTTCCACCTCAAGTTGGTGAGTAAGTGTTCTCCATTTTCAACTTGGATATAATTCTTTTAAAGTTAATGTAGTTTAGCCCTTTGGTGAGCATGTTTGTAAGCTGATTTTTAGTGGACACATATAGGGTGCAAATCAAGCCACTTTGTAGCTTTTTCTTGATAAAATGTCTATCCATCTCAGTATGTTCAGTTCTATCATGTTGTACTGGGTTGTTGCCTATAATAATCGCAGATTTATTATCCGAATGTAACATCATAGGTTCATTCCACTTTATCTCTAGGTCTTCCAATATAATCTGGCTACTACATTATGTTTTTTGCTCTTCCAAGTAACTAGGTTCCCACTAAGGAAGGTGCAATACCTCGTAGTTGATCTCCTATCCACAACTGACCTCACATAATCTGCATCCATATATGCTTCAAGACTTACACTCTTATTTCATCTAAATAAATCCCTCTTTCCGAAATTCCTTTTACATACTGAACAATTTTTAGAGCAGATTGTAAATGAACCTCCTTTGTTGGTGCATAAATTGACTTATTAGACTCACAATAAAAGCAATATCTGGCGTAGTGTGAGATAAGTAAATAAGTTTGCCAGCAAGTCTGATACATTTCTTTGTTCATTATAATATCCTTCTTTGAACTTCCCAACTTTATGTTTGGATCAAATGGACTACTAGTTAGTTTACATGTTGTCTTCCCTATTTCTTTAAGCAAGTCAATAATATACTTCTGTTGGGATATGAAGGTTCCTTTTCTGGAATGAGCCACTTCAGTTCCCCAAAAATATTTAAATCTTCCTAATGTCGTAAATCTCAAATTAAGTGAGTTTGAGCTCACTTAACCTCACAAAAATGGCTCGTAGAATGCAGATTGTACCCTACTTATATATTACGATTTTGTCTCATTCTTAGTTGATGTGAGATCTCCAGCTCACCCTCTCACGCAACAGCTCAAGCGTGTGAGTGGTTTAATAGGAGGCTAATAACGGTGAAGAACTTGACTAGGATAGGCTCTTAATGGCTTTGATGCCATCTCAGTGAGTTTTGCATCCAATTATATATTATAATTTAGCTTTATTCCTAATCGTTATGGGATCTCCAACATATTCAAATAGAACCACAACTTTTATGTTTGGTTTTGATGTATTTTTATCCAAAAACCGAACCAACCCACACCTTGAACACCCCTAGTTCTACCTTCCAACTTACCTGTTGAGGAGATTAAATACATATTTTCTTTGGGAGATGAAAATCCCCTTTTTTTGAATAAACAACTTCTATTTCAGGACAATCCTCAAGTTTTCCAAGGTCTTTCATTTCAAATTTGGTCATCAATTTTTCCTTCAAAGTCAAATTCATTGTTTCATCATATCTTGCAAGAATCACGTTATCCACACAGATTAACAACAGTGTAAGTTTACCTGTAACAAAGTATTTAATGAATAAAGTATAATCTCCTTGGCTTTAGTTATATTCTTAGGAAAGTATTGCTTTTGTAAATCACTCAAATCATGATCTTGGAGATTTTTAAGACCATAGAAGGCCTTCTTTAGGACACATACCTGGTTCTTTCTACTATGAATTTCAAATCTAGGAGGAATCTCCATATACACTTCTGCTTCTAAAGCTCCATGATCCAACTAGTATGAGTCCCATCTAAAAATGAGTTGCTAGAGTTAGAACATCTTGAATTATATTCATCTTTGCTATTGGGGAAAAAGTCTTCTCGTAGTTAATTCCGTAAGTTTGAGTGTACTCCTTTATAACCAATCTAGCTTTATACTTGCCTATTGACCCATTTGCTTTATATTTCCCTATAAATATCCATCTACTTTATAAGGCCTTTTGGTCTCTTGGATTGTTGACAATCTCCTATGTTGAGTTTCTTTCTAATGCATCCATTTTCTCTCTCATGGCTTGAGTCCACAAGGCTTCTTGGACTAAGATAGGAATTTATGTGGCATCAATGCCAACAGTAAAGCTTTGATGTCTATTAAAGATATTGCCAATGCTGACATACTGAGAAATAGGATATTTAACGCATGAAATTTTTCCCTTTCTCCATGCAATGGGTAAATTCTCAGTAACAGTTACCTCCTCAACGTTACTTTGAGGGTTCCTCACCTTCAAGTCAAACAAGACCCAGAGTCAAAGTGAGTTGTCTTTGATATTTTTTGCCAAAGAATGTCTTCTTTCTCATTATGAGTTGGTTCAATCGTATTTGTTTTGGCTTCTTTTGGTTCTTGAGCATCCTAAAAAGATAGATATCGTAATGATAGGAAGGAGAGCTCTTTCGCTTCAAGTCTTGAAGCGGAGTGTTGACAAAAAAAGTT
>Ga0099825_1003182_pt1 | contig 21922 bp, 16 predicted proteins | sample SiratroredBW_FD_76838 | JGI IMG/M metagenome (GOLD analysis project Ga0099825, IMG submission 76838) | Root nodule microbial communities of legume samples collected from California, USA - Siratro red BW | ecosystem: Host-associated > Plants > Roots > Nodule | place: USA: California | collected... | reverse complement strand
CTCCATCTTACAAGTTGATTTTGTAACATTAAGTCAAACTTAAATTTCACTTTCTTAAAGATGATATTTGAGTCATTGAAAGTCTATCCTAGCCAAGTGTTGGCCCTTGTGTCACCCGTTATCAGGTTTCCCCTTAGTCTCACGTCTAAGATATCCCGTTCTCAACTTGAGAGGGTATATTGTAGAGACTCCACACAAGATAAGATTAAATTATAATATATAAGTAAGTGCAAACCTTATTTTACATACTAGTTCAATAAATATCATTAATTAATGCAAGTAGTGTAGTTCAAGGACAGTCTAAAAGGGTTATCTACTATGTCAAATTTCTCAATAATAAGAATTTTGTTCTATCATGCCATGCAGAAGGTTATTTGAACTTACACTGAAATATTTATTTCCAATCCTAATATGTTTCCATCCATCTTCAGCATAAGGCCTACCTCCAGATACCACAAGATTGGGACGAAACCTACTTGCACTGACTTTCGCTATTGCTCTTCCAGATATGCCCTTCTGTACATCTATGAACATCATTACAGTTAGCAAACATTTAATATTCCAAAATATTGAGATTGAGAGACTAAAAACAATATAACTAACAGTTTGCTAGAAATATGAGAACAATATTATTTTTACTGGAATAATCTGTATAGAGGGATTTCAACATTTATATGATACCTAATAAAATTTAGCCACATATTTACATGTAACAAATCCACTATACTAATTAAAAGAAATAAAGGAACAGAAGAAACAAAAGCTATACAAGGAAACCATATTTGTACAACATGAAAAAAGAACAGCAACTAACACATCTCTCAACTTATGACTGGATATTTATCATTCCTAGCATGTTAATAAGATATCAGCAGCTTTTCACAGGAAGTCTCTCGTTTAATACATCTGCCAATTGACATCCAAAAAGGGATGTATGTTTCATGTTGATTATTATGAATATCAAATAATCAAATCAATCAGAAACAAAGCAATCAATTATGCATCATGAACGAATTTTTTATAATTGCCAAACAGTTAATAAAATCTTTCATTACATTCTGTAATGAAATTAAAACAACAAAAGACAAGAACTGGTATATTATATCAGAAAATGGGTATATGAGCATACCTGAGCTTAATCTTCTGTTTAGATCAGAAACACTTTCCTCAGATACAAGTAAGAACTGTGCTTCATTGGCAAAATTAAGTTTGTTCTTCATATCTCTACATGTGGCTGTACCTTTGATTTTTTTTAACAAAAAATCTTGATTGAAACTAGAATACCTTAACAAGGAGCATGTTCTACCAATGGCTTCGCTAAACCATGCATTGGTCTCATTGTCATAACTATATACCCTGTACCTATGAAAAATAAAATTAATTCCAAGCATGAGAGACCAAAATAAAATTGACTTCGTATAACAATTTATTAGCTTCCTAAATCTTCAAATTGAATATCTTTAGCAATTACAACACAAAGTATTAAGATTCATAGGATACCCTTATATTCAATTAATCAAAACAAGTATATGTACCAAACTAATGAAATCACCCATAAGATACACAAGAATATTCAAGAGTCTGAAAGGAATGTTTCCCAACACTCTTCACATGGTCAAGAAGCATCTTGAGCAAACAATATCAGAATAAGCTTGTTTTAAGGATAGGCCATTGCAATCAAGGATCACAATTTAATCTTCACTTCTTGTAACTCTTGGATCCACTTTAAAAAGACCTTCCAGAACAGATATCAAAGATTGATTGGAAAAAGCATTCACCTCACCAGTATGATCACTGGGATGCAATGATCTGATTACAGAGGTATATTAAAAGGGCTACTGGAAACTACTCACCTGTTCATGTATTTTAGGGTTTAGGGTTTAAAACCCTTCAAACTTTTTTCAAAGTTTGCACATATAAAAACGTGTGTTTGTTCAAAGTTTGCACACACAGGGTGCAGAAGTAAAATTTAGGAATATTACTACAATCACGTGGAAGCTCATTTGGATTAAAAAACTTCAAGAATTTAAGTTTGGAAACACTTCGCAAATGAAATTATGTCGTGATAATCAAGTGCCTCTTTCCATATCTCCACTCTAGTGTCCTAACAGACTGCAATTGATTTGCACTTTACTCGCAAGAAGGTTTTCTCAAAAGAAGTCATTAAATTTGCCAATTCTAATAATCAAGTAGAAGATTAAAATGCCTATTGGAATTTGTAGCAATTAATTTTCCAAAATTTGTATTTGTAGTAACATTTTCCCAAAAGTTGTCAGTCAATCAAGAATTCAATGTATGTCTTCCAAGATTAGACCATTTATGCTTCAACTTTACGGGGGAGTATTGGATATAGTTTTTAAAAGCCTACTCAAATTAGTAGCAATTAATTTTCAAAATCACATATAGCTATTTTTGTATATAGGAAGTAGAACCATCTTTTCCTCCTCGTAATCATAAAATCATAATCAATTCCAAAGTGTATAGTAACTTACCCAGCTTCTCAGAAAATTTAATCTCACAATCCCTAGAACTTTCTCAAGCATAATGATATATTTGCAAAAGTATGTTCATTGATATCTTTGCAAGAGTCCAATTTAATTATTACACATAGAAAATTAAGTATGCATATAAGACTGTATACCTCTGACCATATAATTCAATCTCCTCTATAACATCCTCATAAACTTCTGACTCGAGTGTAATTTGCAATCTTTCTTTGCAACGTGGAGAATCTACAAACAAAATTCCCTGACTAATGTCTATAAAGGTGCTTATATGGCCCATTTCAGGAACCTGCACAAAATTCAGATAAAAAAAGTCAAAACTAAAAAATAAAGCATCATTCTCAAAAGTAAAAACTCAGTAAACATGCAATATAGATTGAGTTGGATAGAATATCATCATTAAAGACTTGTGAAGGTAGCAACATTACATATGTTAGGTTAGTACCTGAATCCGCAGGAGCATCACATGACCAATAAGTATTAAAAGTGTATAAACCATAAAAGCATGGGTCGCCAACCAAATTAGATGAATGAATATATAGAAACTCTAGATTCCAAGTGTATATATCCTAGTCATGCTTGGCGATTTCCCAAGACTATGAATGGGTAGAGCCTCCTCCAATTCTAAAGTTTTTATTACCAAAAAGGAAAATCTATACTCAAAAGCAACCATATTGATTAAAAGTTAAACATCACAAATGTCTAACATTATAGGTTTTCTTTTTGGGTTTTGGCCTAGGCTTCTCACTTACATGTATGATGCTTTTCATTGTTTTTATGGTACTTCGGGTGCTGCAAGTGATTGTTATTAGGGATGCCAACATAACTAAGATTCCAAAATGACAAAGTCATGCTTTAGCACTTCCATCTTTTGATTAAAAAAAATCATCACATGTGTTTATAGCCTATGTTTTAACAACATAGTGAGGAGAAAAATAAATATGCATTTAGGAATTAGCAAAGTATTTATTCAGAATTTTGCAGAATACAACAATGTATATTTTTGACCATGCAATTGAAACTGTGAAAATAAAGTAAAAAAGAGGTATAGGATCAATCCCTTGTGTATAATAAACATAGGGTTATGTATTTATAAATAAGAAACATATAAAATGTATGGACTAAGCCCGTTACATCTAACACTCCCTCTCAAGCTGGTGTATATAAATGGTACATACAAAACTTCTTACAAATATAATCAATTCTAGGTCCCCACAAAGATTTAGTGAAAATATCTACTAATTGATCATTTGAAATAACAAAGTAATTCTTGATGTCTCCATATACAATCTTTTCTAAAAAAAAAATGACAACTAATTTCAATATGTTTGAGCCTTTCATACTATATCACAATGTTTAAAGCAATAAAATCAAATAAGACTTTAATTTGTGAATTCCAAAAAACATTACTAAATAATTTTCACTGTGTACATAATCATATCAAACATTCAGTCCTTCATTCATCTATACTAAAATTAAGAGTTTGAATTCAAAAGGCTCCTGAAGTCGTAAATATCTATCAACCATTCATTTTGGTTAATTTTAATCCATTGTTAATGGCATAAACTAACTCCCATGAGAGAAGAGTATCACTATTTTGAATTCACCTACACTTAATCTATTTTCATAAATCCAATCAAACTGAAGCACCAAACCAAAACTGACAAAATAGAAAAGATGCCGTTCCGGAAGTGTGCACCGTGCATCAACAGATTATCTAAATTTTAGATATTGTCTGCCATACAAAAGGTTACCTTTTTCTGCGTAAGTATTTCACCATTTAGGCTTTTAAGAATCCACTGACGATCATGTGCCAGGCCTGCACAAAATTTAAAGATATTGTTGTCAAAAGCTATACGAAATTGTAGATTGAAAAAATAAAATCAGAAACTATTAAAGTAGTTTTACTCCACAAATGGAATGTTGTAGTCTTTGTTTTCTGTTTAGTTGGTTACTGCCTCTACTAACTTAGCATTGAGAACCAGATTATAATATTCTGAATTGTATTGTAATAAATTTAATTTATAGGCATAAATATCTCATTTAGGAGAAACAAAATATTCTCTTATCATGTGTAATGAATGTAATAACCCTATATTTTTTTAATCAAAAGTAAGAGTGTTATAGCATCACTATACTGACTAGGTTAGAACCCTGTCAATATCAATCATCTGCAGCATTCCCAATAAGCCTATATAGTCAAGCACCCACAGTGTATTCCAACTCTAAGAGAAAGGAGTTGGTTTTCCTAAGAAGGTAATGAATGTTTTTGCTTTGAGTCATGAGAAGAGATTTATTGGGTAACTGCTTGATTTCAATGCCCAAGAAATAATCCAAGTGGCCAAGTTGTTTGAGAGAGAAAGTAGAATTAAAATGAGTTGTAACTTGTTATATGATGACGATCAGCTGCCAATAATAAAGATATCATTCACTCACACTAGAATAAAAATAGTGAGATTGATATCATCCACAGGGAATCTCATTCGCTACCACATCTTCCTTTTTCACACTCCCGACAACCTAACAATCTTTCTCTTCTCGCAGGCCTTGCCAGAGCCCAACAAAACTACCACCTTGTTCGCTTGATCTGCACAGTTGTCGGCTCAGGAGGTTGTCCATTCCGAACCGAGATTGAGTTCTCCTACGTTCCCCGTTCTGGAATTCAAGGAAGGCATGGTGTCCTCGTGGAAGTTCTCATGAGAGGCTGTCCAGAGACAGTGTCAGGAAGTCAGTTTTGGCTTTGGGGTCGTTCAATTTGCAGGTGTTGTAAGATCGCTGACTTCCTCCTCGGATTGCCAATCTGCCCTAGTTCAAAGTGACTCTGAGCATCCTTTGGTTGCCAACCCAAATGAAAACCATTGGGAAATTACAATTAGATCCTTACGTATGATAATTAATAATTAAAGGTAATAGATATATTAAATGATGTGTAAAGTCATACGACTAGGCAGACATGTAAAGAGGGCACCAAATATGTTTTAAGAGAGGGGCACCGAAGGAATCACCAAAATTTTATATTTGGTCCCTCAAAATGACCAAGTTGATGTATGTTCTATGACTCCCCAATAACACGCAAAGAAGTACTAGAATCACGAATCCATGTAGAATTGACACCACCTTGAGAAGGTGTGTTCGCAAGCATAGTGCTCGAAGTGACAACATGAGTATCTTGATTTAAATTAGGATTCACCAAGGTGTTAGGAGTTTTGGTGGTGGACTTAGAAGGAGTGGACTAGACAAGTTGCAATGTGGAAGGATCATAGGGAAGAAAAGACTCATGTGGTTGATAGGTGGCATCAATCCTATAAAAGCAAATGTTAAGAATCTGACCATACTCCAAATAGATTTGGCACTAAAAATCGGCAAAGCATCCACAATGGCCTCGACTACCACCATGATGACCATTGTTGGTGCAGCCAAGGCCTCCGCTTTGGCCACCATCTCTTTTGCTTAGGTCGTTACCAACGCGAGCATAGCCATTAGTAGGACTGGATCTAGGATTACAGTAGGTGGATGGTACATATTAAAATAGAGAAATAGGTATAGGGTTAATTCCCTTGTGTAAAAATACACACAGAGGGATGTTTATTTATAGATGATAAAAGTAATAGAAATAATAACAAAATAACAGAGAACATGGGCTAAGCCCGTTATATTCAACAGTACATATCCCTGGGTAAAGTGAAGAGCATGAGAAGGATTTTTTATTAAATTGGGGAGCACAAGACTCTTGAGCAAGAAGAAGCACCTCCATATCAGCAGCATGGAGAGTATCAAACTTGCTTTCAGTAATAGAAATGATTGGTGCAAGCTCTGGTGGTAAACCTTCAACAGTTTCTAGTTGTTCTTTCCCTAATTTTCTTATTCCTGAAGTTGACAATTATAAATGTGTGTGTAAAATCAAGAAAAAATTACCATTGCTGTTAAGAGGCCAACTCCTTGCACTGAAACCTCCGCATGATTTTATTGGATATACTGTAATTGATTTGAGATAATAACCAGTATCCACAAAACCATTCTCTAGACCTGCAGGTGATCAACTGAGTAAATGTCCATCTAAAATGATAAAAACAGAATTATACCGTGAAAATAACGTGCTACAAAGCTTTTAACAACAGGTTTTTAACATAATCCTAGATTATTTATCTGACAACCGCAATACAATAATTCAGAAGTTAATTGATGATTAACAAATACAACCAAAAAAAAATTGAATTTGATATATGGTTCCACATATTGAAATTTTGAGGAAGGTTATTGTCCCCTTTAGTTATCTCTTTCTTGAATGCAAATTCAAGAAGGATTTTGTAGAGGAAACATATAGGGTTCATTTCCCAAGGGAAGTGTATGAAGCAATGCAGACACAAACTTTTTATATACAAAATCTAGTCCTTTCCCAACAGATGAGTAAGTTACATAAATCAAATGACACCATTGTATCTATCCATAACTAATTCTTCAAAAAAGTCACATAATTGGGAACTCCTTTAGATGGTTTTCGTTAGACTATTTCATCGACTACCTATACCTCTAGTTATCCGTTCATTTCTAGTATGGCATCAAAGCCTATCTAGTTTTAATATCAGGCCACTCACATGTCTAGTCCTGTAACCTTCATACTCCAATCAGATGTCCATTCTTGGTGGGTAGGCGGCTTTTTAAGATACCCCATATTAGCTAGAAATAAGGCAAGATGCTAGTTATAAAGGCTGGACCACCCCCAACCTCTCTTAACTACCTTTTGGAATTGAGTTAGGTCCAGTCCATTTCTAGCTGGCTGCATCAAGCATTGTGCATGAAAAAAAAAGTTGGTTTACATGCTGTAGGATCCAAAATCAATGTCTTGCACACAGATGGGCCCTAATTTCGAACACCATCTGACTTGTTTATTGCATGAAATATTCAACCTGAAAGTTTTCCAGAAGTTGGAAACAGCTTTATGGCAAGTAGTGGTTGATTTCTCACTATTTGGCTTTCTTATTTTTCTTTATCTCTAATAGGGTGCTTTCCCAATGATGTGTGACATTCTAATAATGATCCAGGCGGCCTGTTTGATAAGTTCCAAAGGTTCTGTTCTGATTTGGGACACTCATCTATTTGGAGCCACTTGGTGTTTCCTCCTTCTGATTGTGTGTTTTCTAGGTATTCCTTCTTGTGGTACTCTTCCTGTGCCTGTTTTGTAGTGGTTGGTTTTGGCACTTGTAGTTGTCTTCGATTTTCAATGGATTACACTAGAAATATTGGAGAAGATAAATAAAATTCATGGAATCACAACGACCAATGTTGTACCCAGCCAAAAGATTGAGATGACTACTACCCATAAAGGAAAAAGCAGGCAACCCAATACGTGAGGCTCCCACCATGTGAGGTTTGGGGAGGGTAGATGTATGTAGCCTTACCCCCACAAGCAGACAGGTTATTTCCACGATTTGAGCCCATGACTTCCAAACACAAGGCAACAATTTACCATTGCACCAAGTCTTGCCCTTGCATAAAAGAAAAACAATCAACAGCACAAAATCTTTGATATTATTAAAGACTTCCTAAAGATATTATTAGAAGACCTACATAAATATTTACGAGTGAGAATCTCTAACTGAAAATTGTTGAGCAAGCATACTAAGTAGCTTGATTAAAGTATGCACTATATTCATGTATGCAAATCAGTTGTGCCTTTTCATGTGGGAAGGAGAGTAGCAAAAGTACAAATGCAATAAAAGTGCAAGTCCTTGTCATTTAACTGACATAGCAACAAGACGTGAATTCATCAACTACAAAGAATAAATTAATGTTAGAAAAGGAGGTTGACCTTTCATTTGATTTCCATGGTCAATGTGATTTCGAGGTGACACAAAAGAACTTGCAACAAAATCAACAAGTTTCTGAAAATCAGAGATAGACAGTATAACAAAATTAGTTTTGTCAAATCGGTAACCAAAATCTTGAGAAATGAACTTAGTCCAACATCAAGCAGAATTAGAAATTTGTATAACATAGTCTTTGATTTCCTATTGAAAAATGAACTTAATCGAACATCAATATTTTGCCCCATTTTCCATAAAGTATAGGTTACTCATGATAAAATAAAAAATGAATCCAGAACCAGATTAGCTACAATGGTTCCACATATTGAACAAAAATGCAAAATGGTCTAAAGATTCCCAACCTTGGCATCCTCATATGTTGACATGTAGCCAAAGGATACTCTTACAGCACCAACAGGTTTACCATTGATTATATCATGATCATCCCAACAAACGTGGCCAGCCTAAATACAAAAAAAATTGTCATATGTCATACAATTTTTCTAAATGAAAATAAGAATGCTAAAGCATCACCATTCATTCTATAATCCTAACTAGAGGTTAGCACTATAGAAGTATGTTATATAATATACACTCATAACATGATAATCGAAACATCATTGGTTGATAGTAAGTAAAAGAATATGTAGAAATACCTCAGTATTTGAAATAAGATCGAAATGAGACAAACCAAGGTATTTTGCACATGCACCCGGATTGCAGAAGCATCCTGTCTAAACAGATAGCCAGTGAAGATAAATAATCAGAATTCAATCAATAACCTTAAAAGAAAAGCATGGCAAAAATACAAATAAACAATTAGTTTACTACCATGACTACGTGAATTTACAAAAAGAAAACATTAACACGAAGAAAACCATAATTTATACCCTTAGCTGAATAGCTGAAAGTGATGCCAGCTTTTCCACTTCACGGTATCCGTACCAAGAGCCATCTGGCCGTTTCAAGTTGAATGAAATTATTGATCCCATGTCATGATGCAATTTCTGGGTGAAAATAAAAAGGTATTAATTGGTTCCATGATACTAAAGATGAGTGTAGAGAATAAATGAAATCACAAGTGATGTGCTTGCTATATGTGCATTGTGTGTCTGAAAGCAATGAGTTCATTTCTATTAACAAAACAATAACCAAAGTAAGTACATCATTTGTTTTGCAGTGTTGTACTGGCTACCAAACGAAAAGGTATATCAAATAATATTATACAAGAAGGAGAAAAAACACCTATTGTTCAACAGGAAGAACAACGTGTAGAAGAGGCTACATGGGAAGATGATTGAGAGATTTACAACCAGTTTCCAAAATTTTTAGACCCCTACCTTGGAAACAAGGCTCCAATTCAAGAAGGCAGCATCATGATGCACAATGAGGAAAAGAACACAGGTGTGCGTTAAATCTGGCTTGTGTATGAAAGGAAGGGAAAGAAAGGAAAAGAAAAAATGGAAATGGTGAGTTGTTAGTCAGCTACTAAATTAGGAGTGAAGACACATTGGATGGGAAATGTAAGAAATGTGTGAGTGAGGGGTCAATCAGTCAGGAAAATTTCTATAACTGGGCACTAGAGATTGTGCATTATATGAGAAGAGTAGAGCTCCTGAATTAAAGGGGTTTTGCTTGTGCAATAGTTCTTGATTTCCATTTATAATACTATTTTCATATTGATTCTTATCATTGTAGAAAGGATTACTTCTTTGTATGTCTTGTGTAAATGTGAATACTCTTATTTACAATGAAGAAGAGATATGGTAATAAAGAACAAAATCAATAACTAATAATGAGATATATTTTGAAAGACATTTCTCTATATGATGTTGTTACAGATATGATTTGATTACGTCAAATCAGGTGATATGACATGATTTGATAGGGAAATATCTTACCAAATATTTCCCCTTATTATTACATTACTAGACATACATTTTGTTCTTTTTTATTGTAACTCGTCTTCATTAGAAATAAGAATACTCATGTGTTTACACAACACACAATTCATCATATTTCTCAACATGGTACCAGAGCATTACCATCCTCTGTGACTTGTTTTATCACCCAATCCTTTCAACGGATATAAAGAAATTATATCATACTTCCTTATTTAATGTTATTAAATCATATTCCGCCCTTGTCCTGGAGCATATCTATCATGAATGAAGCTTGTTACAAATGTCGTCAAAACAAAACCTCTTCAAAGACTTAGTGAGCATGTCATCCATTTGATTGCTAGAGTTGACAAAGTCAATAACTTTCACACATTGATTTGGTGCATGGTGTGAAGATGACGTGATGAGGTGTTTGAGGCACATGGCAGCAATTGGCTGAGTCAGGCAGCATAGTGATATAAAGGGAAAAGCCTCCAATCCCAAGGTTGCATCAAAGGTTTTAGAGCATGGTGGCTGCCAGAGAGCAAAAATGTTAGAAGGACATGACAATTGTCTAATAGTAAACATACTTGGAGGGTGTATCTGCCGGAAAGCAAAAATGTTCAAAGGGCACGATGGATTCCAAAGTTAAAAATGCTCGAAGGGCATAGCTGCTGCTAGAGAGTGAAAATGCTTGCAGAACAAGGTAGATGCCTAAGAACAAAAGGGGTTGCTGAGGGCATTGTTTACCAAGAGAAAGTCACAATGACAAAGTTGGGGCATATGCGTCCAGGGAAAAAGTCATGGTCCAATAGAGGATAAATAACAAAACAAGTCAGGAGGATAATATCAATCTAATACCATATTGAAACAATTATTCATAATCTTTGTGTCTTGCATACACTTAATAGTCTTACTTATTGGTTAGTTAGTCCTTTGGTACTTACTTCTACAACAATATAGAGTTGAATCTAAGATCTCTGTAAAGTGGTTGTTCATTCTTTTAGAATACAAAATACTTTCTAAATTCTCTCAAACTCCAATACAACTATTGAAGTACAAATAACTACAAATAAACAGTGCTTATAAAAATTGTAAATAGGACAAGAAATTGTGTACAAACTAACCTTTGAATTATGATGTCCGTAGAGGATGCAGACACTAGATCCATTGCCATGCCTCATGGCCAAAAGCATTTTCCTTGTATACAAGGCAAGAGATGCTATATGTCTGCAAGGCAACAAATTTTGCATGCTTTAAAAAATAAAAATTCAAAGCAAATAATGTTGAAACAACGTAAAGCGAAAGAATATTATAATAAATTACATTCAAGTAGATGGTGTGGTGAGATTCAACAATAACTAGAGATTATCAATGTAGTTCCACAATGCTTAGGCAATCCTTGTTTTACAAATTAGTTTTGTATGGTCGACTTAGACCCTAAACCCAATTTCTCAAACTTTGTAACAGATCATAATACACTATACCAATTTAATACCCATTCATTGTGAACCTTTGTCCATCCTTTTCACCTTCCTTACCTACACCCAATAATATCAGCAATCCCCACTCTGCATTCATGGGTTATCGTAATGTAAAACACAGGGACACGAGAAAAAGAAATCTTCCCCCCTGTTATCATAAATTTAAGATTGTTTTTCAAGGATCTCCCTTTTGTTGGTATATGGCACTTGAGATAACCAATAGAATACTCATCTTACAAATTATAAGTACTGTATGCTTAGAATAAATATGTCTCCAAAACTATGTTGAAAACCATGATCACCAACTTCTACTGAATCTTGAAATGTTTTCTTTCAAATTTTGTTTCTTGCAGCATTAGAAGTGGTATTTAACCAACTTGTGATTAACCATGGTCTAAACATAGCCTCTTTATCATACAATTTATCATTATTGCTGCATCATTGCTTTTGATATTGCAATTATTTGAGTATGATAATATCTTATAGCCTCTTGTTAGGTTATGATACATTATGCCTCCATAGTTTCAGCGATATAAGATGCTTAGTATAATATTGTTGAAGACAGTTGCAAATAGTTCATTTTAAAGACCAACCACATACTTGAATATTTGGTCCTCTAAAGATGTGTGTGTGTCCACTGGTTGGTCCTCCATTTGTAAATAAATCAATTCCATCCTTAAATGTCTATTTATGGCATCAAACTGATTCTTATAGTAACAAAAATTATACCTAAAAGAAAAAAACTAGTGGCACTTAATAATCATTGAAGGACCAATTGTGTTTACCTATCAACATAAGTAATTAACATTAAATCCAAATATTTTAATGGCATTATATTGTTGTTCTATGAAAATGACTGGTGTAAAAGGTAATAATAGTATGTATAAATTGTTAGAAATCTCACATCGAGTAGAGATATTGTCAAATTAATGTATTTAAGTGGGTGCAAACCTCATCTTACAAATCAGTTTTGTGAAGTAAAGTTAGACTTATAATACATTTTTTAAGATGGAATTATAATCAATCCTAGAGAGGTTTATTGCACAAATCGGGTCACCTACTATCAAGTCGCTATCAAATCACTCACAAATATCTAGTCTCATGGTCGAGATGTTCAGTCCTCAACATGAGGGGCGTTTTAGAGATCTCATGTCGGAAAAAGATATTGCCAAATTATAGTACATAAGTGAGTGCAAACCTCATCTTATAAGCCAATTTTATGAGATTGAATTAGACTTAAAGTCCACTTTCTAAGACAAACTAACAGTTCATTTTATATTTGAAGAACCCAAGTAGAAATACGTACAATTCTTAAGAAAACGAATAATGAAAAAAAAAGCCATTGATGTCCCTGTTACCAATTAAAACATTTGGGGTACACTCCACAGAAATGCAGTACAACAACTCTAACTACAATGTGATGCTGCTACAGAATCCCTATCACATGCTTAGAATAACTCAAATTTATTCTGTGTTTATAGTGACTTATCTCTATTTTTTTCAATCCTTGATCAGATGTTGAAGCTTGAAAAGTATAAGCAGCAAGTTAAATCAGTCATATGATCAGCAAGACTAATATCACATATAACAAGAACTTCAAATGGTAAATGATATGATGGTAGTAAATTCTTGTAGAAACCTGGATATTTTATATATTTATACAACTCTATATACCTTGATATTGCAGATACAGTTAGAGAAGACAGGATTTTGAAGCCATGTCGGATAGATACTATGCTCAAGAATGAGACAGTTCCATCCTCAAACAGTTCCTCAATGCCTTCCCTTCTTTTAACATAATCAATATCAGCAATGGATGCACTAACAGTTCCTGTGATACGGTCCAACTAATCAAATAACCAAGTATAAACCGCAATGAGGTAAGTAAATGCTAAGCCACAAACCTCCACTAAAATAATTCTTCTTCAGTAACGCGGCAGCATCTGCAATGCAAAAGAATAAATTAGTCAGTAACTAACATCCAGTTGAATAACTGAATGTTTGCATTTATATCTCTAATACCCTCCCTCAAACTCAAGGGGAAGGGTTTTTACATACAAGATCCTGCGCATTGAGTTTGCTCCTAAGAAGTTCAAAACAGTTAGAAGAAAGATGCTTGGTAAGAATATTTGCCCACTGATCCAAGTTAGAAATATGATAAACTTCAAGTTGTTTGGATAACACTTGATCACGAACACAAAAAACCATCAACCTCCATATGCTTCGTACTAGAGTAAAAATTAGGATTGTGTGCTATAGCAACAACACTTTGATTGTAGTAGAGCACGATAGGAACGGGGGAAGAAATATATAATTCTTTCATAAGAGCTTGAGTCCAAATAATGTTTGCTGGAGATTGAGGTAAGTTGAGACATTAAGCTTCAGTTCTTCATCTGGCAGTGCCACACTGCTTGCGGGACCACCAAGAAATGAGATTGATGAATGAATAAATAAAAGAACGAAATATAGTTCTAGGCAATATCAAATCCTAAAGATTGTATGTAGATAATTCAGTTAGTGGTGTATGTTTGTTAGGTAGTTAGTGGGTTGCTAGCTAACTGCTTGTAGAAATACTATAAATAGTAATGATAAATTGTGATACATATGAGAGAAAAATTAGAGTGCAATTTCTGAGTGAGCTGTTGAATCAGAGATACAAAGGTGTTAGTGATAACAATATCACCAACATATACCAATCGGTGAACAATATGAGAGTCATGTTGATAGGTACATAGTGAAGGATCACATTTGCTGGAACCGAAACCAAGATGCAGAAGAGTTGTAATGAGTTTGTCGAACCACTATCTAGGTGTTTGTTTTAAGTTGTAAATGGCTTTATTAAGTTTGCAGATCAAAGATTTATCTGAGGCCTCGAATCTGGGAGGTTGGACCATATACAATATTTCTTCAAGAGTGCCATTGCGGAAGGCATCATTAATATCCAAATGAAAAAATCTCATCCATTAGTTAAAGCAACAGTAAGAAAAATTTCTTATGGTAATAGGTTTGATAATAGGAGAAAAAGTATCATGAAAACCAAACCCAAGAACATGATTGAATCCCTTGGCTTGGCTTTATATTTTTTAATAGATCCATCAGCATTTTCTTTTACCCATTGCTTTTTTTGTCAGGGGGTAAAGATACCAGATCCGAAGTGTTGTTGTGAATTAAAGCATCATACTCATGTTTTCATAGCTGAAACCCAATTTGGATTATTCATATTAGGAAAGGAGTATAGACTTCCTATTCCAACAATGCCCCAAAGAAGGACTTCATTGGTTGCCTCGATAAAGTCTATGTGACTGTATGACATGTTCAACTTGTTTCCAAAGAAGATAATTCGAGTCATCAAGTCTTTTGGCTATAGGATTGGGAAAATATTGGGAAGCTGAAGGGAGGGAGTTTGAATTGGACATTGTAGAACAATCCTTAGCTCATGATACCATATTAGAGTTTTTAGGTATGAGAGAAAACAGAGAAAAGATCAATAGAAAGTAAATGAAATTATTATTGCACTGAATTAGAAAGAAGATACAAGTTGAGCATAAATAGGCTCAAGAAGAGGTTACAACAGTAACAAACTAATAGGCTAAGTACTATAAATAATAATGATAAATTGTGATACATATGAGTGAGAAATAAATTTCAAATTTAGTATCCATATCTCTTGTTATTTTTCCTTTTTCTTCTCTATTTTGTGAATGTGTTTACTGAAGATTCAAGCTGATTAGGAAGATGATGGGAGTATTGTCAACTGCTAATATGAATTAAGGGGGAATATTCTAAATAATTCAATTAGAGTTGTACGTTAGTTTGGTAGTTAGTGGGTTGTTAACTGACTGCTTGAGAACTTGATGTCAGAAATGAAGATTAGAAGAGAAGAGCCTATTAAGATGCCAGAAGACAGCAAGTCAGCCATTAGCTTGGCTAAACATCCTATTGCTTATGGAAGGAGCAAGCATATTGAGACCAAATTTCACTTACTAAGGGATCAAGTCAATAAAGGGAAGTTGGAGTTAAAATACTGAAATACTAATGAACAGATGGTTGATAATTTAACAAAGCCTCTGAAGGCTGACAGATTCAAGCTGATTAGAAAGATGATAGGAGTGTTGTCTACTGCGAATATGAATTAAGGGGGAGTGTTTTAAATAATTCAGTTAGTGTTGTATGTTAGTTAGGTAGTTAGTGGGCTGTTAACTAACTGCTTCTAATAGTACCATAAATAACAATGATGTATTGTGATACATATAAGTGAGAAATAAATTTCAGATTTAGTACCCATATCTCTTTGTTCTCTTTGCTGTTTGTTCTCTACTTTTTTAGTGTGCTTAGTGTGTGTTCTAACAGTATAAATTAGAATATATATCCGTTGTTCACAACCAGTAGCTTACCATTTCGAACAATGAGAGCTCCAAGCCCAGTTGGGTAGCCAAAAAGCTAACAGAAATGCAGAAAGAAAAAACTTTAGTTCTCAAAGTAGTCCTTCGTCAAAACAAAATTAAAATATATACTCTTATACCTTGTAAAATGAGATAGCAACAAAATCAGCAGGATACTTGGACAAATCGGGTGGCACGGTAGAACATCCCTTTGCAGCATCAATTAAGACCATCCATTGCCCATTTCTTCTAAAAAAACATTATAAAAATAAGCAAATATAAAATTATCGATGCTTCATGCTTTAGAGAACTTCAGAAGATAAATAAAATGTTCTCTCTGTCCCCATATATAGACAAACATTGCACACAAAAAAAAAGAGAGTGGCTTAAAGAAAACAACAGCCCATTGTTTATTTCTTATGAAAAAAAAAAAGTAAGCAAATATTCTACTCTTCAAAGAATTTCCGAAGACAAATAAAGCTCTTCTTGTTATTAATTTTTTGTATTTATTTGTAGGGTGGAAGAGTTCTATATAATGGATCCTCTTGTACTATTTAGATCAAGCATATGAATCATAATTTCTTCCACATTTTTAATCTCTGCCCTAACCTTTTCAAGTGTTTCTCTGCACAAGAAATATATATAAACATCCTAACAGAAAGCTATAGCCATGAGGTGACAGCTCTGCTAGTTATAATTGTAATGATGAAGGTTATATCCTGATACAAAGAATAACAGACAGTTTACAAACAGCTAACAAAACAGAAAATAAAAAATTTGGCATTTGCTTATATTCTCCTACACCAAACATCTATGCTTCAAAGAATTTCCAAAAAGAAATACAGCTCTCTGAGAGTGACATAAAAAAGACAAAGAAATTCATGTCATTAGGGTATCCATCATATTGAAAAGGACAAGTAAGACACTGAAAGAAAAAGCATGTAGATAAATATATAAAGTATAAACGTTGTTCAATTAATGGTCTTTTTAGAGTGGTGTACTAAAATTAAAGTTCCTGCATACAGGACTATTCTCATTGATGTGTCCTTATATTCTAAAAACAAGTAAAAATTAACCAATAAATCATGATTGTTATAACACATAAGTGTTCAGGAATGTATCATACGTAAATGTAGCTGTAAATATACACATGCGCACAAAACTCCCCAAGTCACACTGCTGTTCTACTATTTAGGAATTTAGCATATACAATAAGTGTAAAAACAAAACTTGCAAACATGGTTTCGCATTTGAATGTTAAAGTTTATTTAACTATTGCCTATCATAAATATTTTCAACAAAATCAGAATCTTTGACCTTTCGAAAAGAAACCATAAAGAATATTTTGAATAAGGACAGACAAGAAAATAATAAATTGCAGCAGAATCAGTTTGACACACAAGTTATGGGATAGAGCCCGCATTATCAAATAGTTAAATATGCATAACTCAAGTCATTTATTATGTTTTGACAAAAGATTCAACGCCCTATCAAAGGAGTCAATAAGACAGAATGACGTATATTACTTGCAAACTGAAGAAATTCCTGAAATCTTGCTTGAATCTTCCTTGATAATCTTCACCAAGTCAAGACCAAATCTCAACCCAGAGAAATTGCACTCTGAGGGAAAGGCAAACAAATTATACACATCACCTGCATTGCACAAACAGATATAATAAGTCATCTAAAGTCCAGCAACATATCCATGACCTAAAGAGCTACCTGTTGGCTCTCCTTCCGGTGATCCAGCTACATTTCTCCTTTGAACCGGGTGTAGTGACATCTTTGTAGTAAGTGTGTCTCCTGTTATTCCAGGATGTATATCTTCTTCAATATCTACTGCAATGGCCGTTGCTCCATGACCAAGAGCATATCTATACTAGTTAAGGAGGAACGGCGTTGTTAATCATTTAATGTAGCAGAGCAATCACAATAGAAAAAATTAAAAACATATCCACATTTATCAGAAAGTAACAGGAACACTTTAATAAAGCAGTGTTATTGCAACAGAAGATTATATTCAATAACAGTCAGAATGGAAAAATACGACATTCTCTGAAAACAAACTCAACAAAGTAAAAGAAAATCACTAAAATATTATATAAAGTAGTCAAGTCCTCCAGTCTTGTTGAACAGAAAAATGGTTTGAAAAGAAATGGAATTAGAGTCACATCAGGACCAAAAGAAATATCTTAATGACTTCAAGACATCTAATGCAAATATTCATGCCATTTTACTAAACTTAAACAAAGGCAGCGTTTCATCAGTACAGCGATATATTGAACAGTAACTATCACGATAAATTCGTCCCTTTTTCCTTACAACAGCTCTGTGACAGGAAAGTGAACATTAGAATATCATGATGTCTTCTACCTCCATGCTGTAGAGCATTTTTAACCTTCAGTATCAGAAGTTGGCCAAAGGCAATTATTATAAAATTGAATAACGTATCATTTTTTAATCACGTAGGATACTCTCTTATCCCAACAACACTATTATGATTCTCCATCGTATACATAAAACTACTGCTACGATTCCATGGAAAAGCCTCTCCAACCAGCTTCAGCGCTGCTGTTGCCCCAGAGGTAAATATACATTTGTATTCTTTAGGAGATGCGTTGAAGTAGTCAAGGACCTGCATGACTCATAGTTCAATAATCTGCGCAAATGTAGAAATTTCCAGAACAGATATAAAAAGGTTCAAAATACAAACACCAATAGCCACTTCCCACTGAACAACTCCTAGTTGTACATACCTATTTGGGTGAACCAACATGGTCCATTCCAGTCAACCAAAGCAAGACAAAGTAAACCCAGGAAAATCAATTACGTTCAATTTGGCATTGAACTTTAGTACTCTCTTCCTATCATCTATCTCAGAAATATATTAACAAATTCTTGCATAAAATATTAACATTTACTTTTCACCACAAAAGATACATCATCCCGAATCAAATCGCAAAATGATCATAATTAATTGCAAAAAGAAGACGGTTAACATGCTTCATAATTAAAAATTTACATATACCTGCTGGCGGGCATCCTTCACAATGTCAAGAGTTGCAGAACTGGAGTCACTTTGGCTATCTAGTATTCAAGTTAAGGAAATTGACTTCACAAAGTCGGTGCCAACCACCAATTACGTAAATTCACTCTGCATTCAGCCTTAAGAATATTGAACTGTAAAGATTGTGAAACATATGAGGATACGAGGATTTCCATATACATTATTAGTGAGATCGTTGAAAACCGATTCCATTTGCAGGTCAGAGTATAGAGTTGCCCCGGCATGGTCCAAGTACACAAGATCTGCAAAAGCAGGAAAACCAAAAATAAACCAAACAAAACATAAAAAAATTGATAATACAGTCGCAATTGCACAGTTGAAATAGATATTTTATGATTTTGATAGCGTTTATGGATATTACCTTGAGATTGTAATCTCTTGAATTCAGTAGCTCGAATTTGATCAATGGACTTGGGAGCGTTGGGATAGCCGTAATTTTCACCAAAATCTCTGAGGAATTGTTCTTTGGCAGCATCGCCCATGTGGGAAGCCATGACTCGAGAATGTTAGTGCTACACGGAAGCTTAAAAGGAAGCGAACGAAAGAGTTGATGGAAACCGACTCTGAAATGCTTCTTCGATGGGTCCACCGGATAACAAATATGGACAATATACATACCACGTCATGCGCCTCTCTTGCTACACCAAATGTCATGTTTAAAAGCTTTTTCTTCTTGCACCCTTGTAATTACTATATATACCCTTATAATCTTTAAATAATCATTCTACCTTCTATGCTAACTTTTAGATTATTCCTTCTAAAAATCTTTCAAAATAACTAAACAAGACTTTAAGATAAGTTTTCTACGTCACGTTTACAAAAAAACATAACACGTGTTATTTGGAATAAGGTTATCATAATAGATTTTCTGAAATATATAAAATGTTATATATAATAGTACATAAACATTTATCTTCCTTTTATAAATTAAGCAGTTCAAAAACATTATGAACTGTGTAATTTAAAAAATTTCTTCATTAAAATTTTCATAATAGAAAAAAACAAAAAAAAAACATATAATCTCTATCAAACTCAACATTTAATAAGTTTTCTAAAGGCTCCGATAGCAATTGGGTGTAGCGGCATGGGTACAGTAACAATATGGATGAGTGGAGGTGCAGTGAGAAGAAGAAAACACAATGGCGACAATGACTTTAACGATAACAAGAGTGTGGTGCAATGACATTAACAATGTGGTGTTAGTCTTCTTGTTGTTAACATGGAGGTGCAGGAAGTAATCATAAGGGGTAAGAACTGCGATGAATTAATTTCTCTTCCACTGTATCCCTTCCGATGAAATGATAGAGGGTTGGATGGAGTGTTTAAGAACTGCGAAGAGTTTAGAATTCTAAAATTTTTAATTACTTCAATTGAAATACCTTACTCTTTTTATTTTATTTAGATAGGGTAAACACTTTTTTATCTTTTTCAAAATTTTATTTTTAATAAAAATAGTCACATTTCTTCATATTTAATGGTTTTTTTGGCAATTAAACAAAAGTCAAAAATTTCACCATACGAACATATAATTAATGAAGTGTTGTCATTTTTGAAGGAAACTTTAATTCCAAGTCATATGATACATGGAAACACACATCTTGAACTTTAATTTCACTGTAATTGATCCATAAATTTCATTATGTTGTCATAAAGATCCAAACTTTTAATATTACTCGAACTAATAGTTAAAAAAATAAATTTGTCTGTCAATAGTATTTTTTTTCTAACATATTCGAGTTAAATCATTTATATTAAACATCAATAAGTCATATTTTTTTTCTTTTTGTTGCAATTCCTTTTATTAGAATTTCTATATAAAAATATAACTTTTAAGGATTAGTTAAAATAAAGTTATATATGTAAATATTAATTATTTAAAAAATATTAAAGTTTGATGATCAATAAGAAAAAAAATTAAAGCTTAATATAAATGATATAATATTTAAGACCAATTAAGGCGAATTAAAATTTAGGGTGTCTCTTGAAAAACATTAAGTTTAGGAGGTTAGACATTATTTTCTCAAGTTTATGTTAGTTGAGATCCACACAGAGTTAACCGTAAAAGATGAGTTATTAGAACTTTGCATGCCACAATTTGGTTATTTTAATCTTAAAATACTAAATCATGTAGTTAATTACTAACTTAAGCAATTGAAGTAGGTGTAAAAGGAAAAGGAGTTGGAATATTGGATACAGTAGAATTTCCTTTAATGGGCTTAATTAAAATTTGAAGAATAAAGTGTTGTAAGTTTTAATCTCCACAAACCTAACTCAACTATCTCTCATAATAAATTAAATAAAATTTTTTTTTGTCTACCAATTCCACTATATAATCTTTTTATGGTTTATCAGATTATTCGATCAATATTGTGAGTAAATATACCTTATCATACATGTTATTAGGAATATAAAAAAAATGTCCCAATAGGAATTTGTGTTTGACTTACTCTCGTGAGACCAAGCTCATTAAATATTTATCAATTGATGACTAATTTTGTTCTAGAAACTTGATAATTATTTATATAATTTACTTTCTTTCAAGTAGTGGAGGGATGGGTTAAAAATATATATTTATAAAGACAATTAGCAAATTAAAACTGAAAAAAGGAATAAATTTATTAAAAAAAAGATATATTTATGGATTTAATTAATGTTGTTTAGAAAAGATTAGAAGGGTTGAATGAAATAATAATTTTTGAAAAAAAAAAAAAAAAAAGGAGGGGGGGAGGGGGGAGGAAAAAGGAGAAGGGGGGGAAAAAAAAAAAAAAAAGAAGGGGGGGGAGGGAAGGGGGAGGGAGGGG
>Ga0099825_1003180_pt1 | contig 21932 bp, 8 predicted proteins | sample SiratroredBW_FD_76838 | JGI IMG/M metagenome (GOLD analysis project Ga0099825, IMG submission 76838) | Root nodule microbial communities of legume samples collected from California, USA - Siratro red BW | ecosystem: Host-associated > Plants > Roots > Nodule | place: USA: California | collected... | reverse complement strand
GAAACAAGGATACACAAAGAGAAACATTTAATGTAAGAGAAACCAATCATAAAAACACCAAGACAACCATAAAATATTTAAAGAGAAAAAACATTTCTCGATATTCACCTGTGCAGAAGAGCCAAGGCTCTTGCTACCCTGCCAGATAACCTCAAGACTCTTCTCCTTTTTGCGCTTAGCCCTATCTTGGTAATCTATCCGACCAAAGAAAAGTGAGTCAAAGCCAACCTGCATACACAGTAGAACCAATTGATAGCCCACACAGAAAATATTACTTCTGACAGTTATCTTTTCCAAATATATTCATTAGTCATGACAAGATTCATTGCGTGAAGATCTATGGCATACTTCAGCTCCCAACAGATAAGCCTGCACAGCAGAATGTCCAAAAGGATCAATTTGCCAACCAATTCTAGGAGTCACACCAAATTCCTCTTTCAGAAATTGATGTCCAAGCGTAGTCTGATCGATCATGTCTATGTAATGTGTAACTGCCTCGTCATGCATAGCCATGGCGCCATTTCTGTAACAAGGACAAAATAAAGGAAAGAAATAGCACCAATACTCAAATAAAAGACGATTAAATAATACAATAATGGAGATATAATCGCCCGTAGTTATTGGAATCTCACAAACGAATTCAGAACCACTTTGTTTTCACAGTGAAAGATGGCTTTCATTCCACAATTGAAGAATGACTTTGTTATTAATCACAGTGAAATTGGTAGTCAGAAATGTATTTACATGAACTCTAGTTGACCCGAACTAACAAATTTCTTAACAACATCCTGAACAGCTTCACTTTGATCTCTCCACCATCGCTTGAAAAATGCCTGCATTGATGAAAGTGAAAGTATTAATAAGAAACAGCCAACACGTAAAATGAACCTATAGTTACATGTTATGTTCAAGCATATAAACATTGACAGGGTAGGAAAAAAAAACAGGAAATGTAGAAGAAATTCAATATATATATGGAGTTGACGCCTTGGTGTTAGACAAATCCTCAAATTTTCTCGATATTCCTACCTACCAATTTCATAAGCTAGTAAGCCCAAGCGAGAGTTGATCCAGAGAGAGCATTTCACATTTAGCATTTACAGAAAACCTTAAAAGTAGTCCATATTTTCAAAAATTTATTTTTTCCTCATTTTCGTAATATTCCTATTTGTCAATGTCACAAGCATTAACAGTCTTAGGTCAATCAAAATTGCTGTAGAAGCAACATTAATCTGTTGGCACAAGAAGGATGTTAAATATAAAACATGACATTTGTATAAAATAATGCAAAGGAAGGCATGAACTACATAAGGGAAATGAAATGCGTTGCCGGATTTTATCTTGGAACATCAAATCACTTCTTTTAGCCCAGAAAAGCAACTTCAAAATTTCCTCTTGGCACAAGCAGCAGCACTTTGATCCAACAAAGGAAACTCAAGGGAGCAACACATAAGGGATTAAAAAAAAAGCCAACTTACCATCTCAACATAGATAAACTTTCTATTCTTGTCAGCCAACAGCGCAAGCACCATAGAGTCCAACACATTTTGCACACAAGCCCCCTGCACAATGCAACAAAACAAACAAGACCATCAACTTGCAATCATGGGACAAATTGTTCACAAATTTAGCCAAAGAAAGAGAAATAAATGAACACCTGAATTGAATTGTTAGAACCAACATAGTACTGATCAACGGTCTTCAACCAACCAACATCATCATGGGTATGAGCTACCAGATGAACATTGAGCTTGCCAGGGACTATGCCCTGTGATGTGTTGTAGACCATAAACTTGGATTGTCCACAGAGGAGTATTTCCAAAAGGGTCAACAAAAAGAGTAATCTTTTCGCCATTAGATGATGAAAATGGGGAATGGTGGCTTCACCCATGAAGGGAAAACCGCTTCAGACGCCAAAGAAAAGCTGAAAAAGTGTACTTTTTTTTCTTAATTTGTCTGCGAAAGTGGAAGATAGAACACCTCCCACTCAGTGATCATGCAACAAGCTCGTCAGAGTCACTTCCATGTGTCTTGTTCATAGGTTACAAGCACACACTGGTGGTTTTATCGACTCTTGATTTTATTTTTTCTTTTTTTGGGTAATCATCGGTTCTTACTCTGACTTCGCTTCTAATCTAATCAAAATAAATGACAGAGAAGGTACGTTGTTATAAAAATAAATGTAATTCAAGGATAAGATTTTTTAAATTCCTCCACATCTTCATAAAATTAATTTTATTTATCAATAAATAAATAGTTAATTTTAGTAAGATAGGTTTCAATCCTTTTAATAATCTGTTGAATTTAAATTATAAATAATAAAATACTAAACGTAATCATGAAGTTTTTTTAATAGATACTTTATCGTAATGTGTTTAAGAATATAAATAATTTAATTAAATGAAATATGAGTATTTTAACTATTTAAATTTCATTTTGAAAAAACATTTTTTCAATTTCGAATTTGTTAATATTTTTTTATATCATCTTAGAAATCTTAGAGAAGAGTAAAATATTTCTATTCAATTACAAATTATTTTTAAGTAAGTCTTTCTTTATTTTGTTTTTTTAGCTAGTTTTCGAAATTGATTGCATATTCAAACCTTTTTTTCTTACGTATGTTATTTGTTAGACAAAAGATAAATCTTTAGAAGTATGAGAGGATGTTGAAATTGTTTATTAGAGTTTTCTATGTATAATATGACTAAATGTATGTTGTAGACAATTTGGTCAGTTATATATGAATGACATGTTTGAAATGATAAAGAATTGGGATTTTTGAGATAAAATTTGTATAGTTTGTAAATAGATTTTAGATGAGTTATGTTATATATTTTGGTAGTTAAAAATTTGAATATTTCAATTCAATCAAATTGATTCAAGTTTTATTTTGGAATAAAATTTCATATTAAGTAGAAGAAACAAAGAAAAAATTAAGTTTGAACTGTGGTATCTTTTGCATAATTTTTGTCTTATGTTATACAAAGTTGCTCGAGGAGCAAAGCTTTCACGGATGAAATGTACTAAATTGAAAGTTGGAGAGTTTTAGTTGGTAAGCAAGTTGTTTAAATAAAAATCTAAGTAGTTTGGTGTTGGACAAGACCATTCTTTTTAGGAAAATTTCAATTAATTAAAAACTCAAGAGTTGTAGTCACTAGACTATTAAATTCTCACTAAACAAGTTATTTTTTATGAAAACTCTTAGTAGTGTAGTTGTTGGGTTAATACTTTGGTTGTTGGATGAGCAAAATTTTTGGTGATAAAATTTGTTAGCAAGCTAACATCTTTGACTACATGAGTAAAATGGTGACTGGACAAATTACAATTACGTGTTTAATTCATTAGACAAGTGAAGTGTTGACTAAGTGAGAGAATGTTTTCTAAATTTAAAAAAAAAATATATATATATATATATATATATATTTCTAACTAATAAATTTGTTTCTATTTTGTTATAAATGATTAATATATTGTATTTGAATATTATTATTTGAATATTATTATAACGTAATGGATAATAAATTTGAACTTATTATTTAAATTGTGTGGAATGTTTATGTATGAGTTAAATTATATTATAGTATGATTGTGATATGATATGTGGTGTATTGTGAAGATATTTATGCTAAGATGTTGACTTTGTATACTGAACTTTGGATTCTGAAGAAGATGATCTAACTCTATTGATATTTAACTCATATAAAGAAAAATATTAGTTGATAGAAGTTCCTATAACCTAGTCTTTAGTGTGAAAAAGAATTGAGTCTAATAGGTTATATAGATTTATCCCATATAAGTGAGTGGAGTAAGTTTCTATTTTATAGTTTTGTTGTGGTGATAACTCAGTGAAAATAATATGACAGTGAAAATATTTGAGTCTAATTAGAAAAAATATAAGTCTTTTAATAATAGATTTAATGTGTTTTTCAATATGTCATGACACTCATGTAACTTAAATATATAAATGTTTAATGAATGAATTAAGATTATATAAAAATACATGGATAAAATATATGAATATATATATATATATATATATATACAAATTTATTTTTAAAACTCCAATTTACATTGTTTATTTTTAATTTTTTTATTTGTATATTATTTATTAACTATTTTTTTTATTTTATTATGTTTTTATTTGTATATTATTTATTAGTTATTATGATCATATGTTGCACGAGGGTAAATGATATTACAGAAAGATAATCTCAACATAAATATATGGAGAAGATAAAAATATATATTTATATATTTTTTTATTTCTTGAAATTATGTATATAATATAATTTTTTACCAAACGGAAAATTCTTCTTTTTAAAAAAAATTATTAAAATAAAAAGATAACGTAAATAAAGTAAATATTATGTGAATGTATATTTATCTTATATTAGTTAGTAATAATGGGTTCTTACATTAAAACATGATTCTTTAAAAAACTGATTTAAATTTCTACACTTTAACAATAGTTATTTTAGTTTTATTTTTTTTTTCTTACTTTTTAAACTATGACAAATGTCTTTCTTAGGAAGGCCGAACTAAAATATAAAAGTAAGAATACAAATTTGTTATATTATATCATTATGAGATCATGATTGTTATTTTTGAAAACTAAGAATTAAAATTAACTTTAAGAAAATTTACTGAGTTTTTTATTATTCGTGAATAATCAAATTATTATCTTACTTGTTGAGCAAGTCATATTATGATAAATGATTTTATACAACCTTCATGTTATCATATAAGGTAACTTTGTTAACTTTTATAAAGAAAACACCTTAAAATTCATAACAACTATAATTTGTAAGCATATACTGTTTTTACTACCATTAAATTTTATTCATTCACAATTTAGAGATTTCAATAAGTTTTAATTGATTAAAAAGTGTGTTAAAAAACACTGTTAACACTCTTAAAATAAAAATGATGATTTTTGACATATATAATGAGTATAGATTTTGTAAAATTCTTTATTATTTGTATAATACTATTTATTAAATAAGTATATAAAAAAGCTACTAAATAAAATCATGACCATTAATAATACAGTTTGATGTTGTTAAAATCTAAAGAAATACTTACTTATTTTAAAAAAGTTATTTAAAAGGCTAAAAAATAATTATTTTCAAAACAAATTATACTACATAAATAACACTAGGTTGAATCACATACAGTTTGGTTAATGTTAAAATAATGAGTTTAAGTAGTATATAAAAATATATTTTTTCCTTCATCAAAAAATCCTCTGTCAAAATCAATGGAAGTCTCCTCCATCAGTTGTTAGCAGTCTCCATTTGTCTGACATAATCAATACAAAGCATTTTCCATTTGCATTTTTTAATTTAATAATTAATTAGGTTTTCGGATAACTGAGGCGAATTCAGATAAGGACAAATAATATTTCCTTTTACGAAAACAATAAAAGTGGGGTTTCTGACATTTGTCAGACGTGTATAATTTCTTATCCTTTTGCTTAGTCAGGAATAATATGAAGTACGAAATGTGGGTCCCACATATTATCTAATAGATTTCACTTAATCCACTTTTAATGTAGATTATACTTTTTTCCAACTTAATCTTTGATGATATTAAGCGATTGGTCTACTTTAAAAGATAAAAACTAAAAATATTAAAAATAAATATATAATTCTAAAAATTAATTTATATTAGTTAAATTAATTTTAATTGTAATATATTGCTTTGATATATAACTTATATTTTCCATAAAATAAAATTGTAATTATTTTTTAAATATTATTATTAGTGATATCGGACTTTTTTTTGTTTGATCGTATTCATTTTGCAAATTTATAGAACTAACCTATCGAATTAAACTCATTTTAATAGCTCCATAAATCATGAGTTTGAACATCAGAGTTTTTTTGTTTTAATAATATATTGAGAAAAATAAAAGAGTTGATATACTTTGATAATTTGAGTAAACATTAACGAAGAAGACTATAATATTTAGAGTCCATTTACAAAGTAGATATGATTATCAATTAAAAAAAATTATTATAAATCGAGCCCGGGAGAAATAGGGTTGTGAGCCCAATGAAATTATAAAAAAAAAATAAGAAATTATTGTTGGAAAATCGAGATGAAACTTTACGAATCATCATGAGTAACATTAAAAAATTGTGAGTAGACATGTACCTTAGGAAAGAAGGATAACTCAACAATCGAAAACGCACTAATGAATGTCATGTATATTTTTCAATCAGTACTATAAAATATATAAAAAATGGATTTAAATTAAAAGTGATTTATATCGAAAATATTTTAATTAGATGAATGAAAAAAATATTTATTTTATATTTTATAGTAATACTTCTATTTAGATCTTAAGTTTGTTCAGATATATATTGAAATAAGCCACTCAAACAAAGTGGAAAGAATAAAAAGTTGATTTGAAATTATTTTGTTATTGTTCACCTTGAAGTTAAGAGTTCTCTTTTAATTTATTCTTTAAAAGACATTTTAAAGTGTTGAGAAAATGCATTTAAATTGACATTGCTTTTAACTTCTAAGCTACTTGAGATTATTAGACATATGATAACAAGTTTGTTTAATAAAATTCAATCACTTAAATATTAGATATGATTAAACCATCAAGAATAGAAATTAAAGTGTATTTTTTTCTTTATCTATTTAATTTAATTTGTATGTTATTATTATTTATACTAATAAGAATCATCATAATATTACTTGTATTAAAATATATTTTTTAACAACTAGACCAATTAAAATTAAATATCTTCATGTCATGTATCATATCATATGTGATTACCATTAACCAATTACTTAATATATAAAATTATCATTTGAATACTTACTATGAGACCATATACTCGACAAGTACATAAATATATTAAAACATCATTTAACCCTCTTTTCTTATATTTTTCTCTATTTTTATATTACTCATATAAGATAGAAGTCATAGAATTACCTCTCCTTTATTGCTGAAGATTGAGAAAGGTTATGTCATTAAATGTACTCTTGCTTGCTAGGGATGAGATACACATACAACTCTCATGTTAGTAGAAAGAATTACAAAAGAAAGAGTTGTGCTAAAAAACCCCTTCCACTTACACTTACATGACTTGGTCATTATGTTATTTATTATCATTTGACATTTTTATATGTTTGATTTGTCATTTATTTTTTAAGGATATTATAATAATTTCATATTTGTATATTGTGTTTGTGCTTGTCACATTATTTAATTAATATTAACTTAACAATGTGTAAATATTACTTACATAAATACTTACATATAATTAATGTAAAATGATTGCATATGAGTAATGTAAAATGATGATTACAATTTTGCGCTTAAATAAAAAATAATAGTTAACGTAGCTTTTATACAATAAAGCATAATTAACATAATTATTAACATAATTGTAAAGTAAAAGTATTATAACTTTACTCACACAAATCATTCTCATGGATGCTTCCATTGCAAATAATTTAATAGTGGGTTTTAAGTGGAAAAATAGTAATAGATTAATTAAGAGATAAACAAACAATAATATATTATCTCTGCTACACGTGAATTACACAAATAATATAATATAGTTTCTCTTTCTTTTAACCCGTGCCTCTCTCTTTCTTCTTTCTTTCCTTTATTCACAGTCTGAAAACGAAAATTAAAAAGTTGCATGTAAAAAATATTTATGAAAGCAGAAAATTATTAATATGCACCTCTTCATATCCCAAGGAAAGTCGCAGCGCATAATCAGAAGCAACATGCTCTCTTTCTGTGCCACTAACTGCATCATGGTGCTGAGCAATTGCTAAAGCACCAGCAAATGCATATTTGGTCCTGAATGTCAATAAAGAAAAGCAATAAAGATAGCCCAAACAAAAAAAAAATGAGCTTTTAGCTCACAAGCACTTTAACAAATTACTTCATAAAGTAAAACAGGTCTAAATTTTACCTTACAGTAAGAACTCATCACTCTCACATAGCCTTCAAACCTGGCCTACTTGGAAAATATCCAATCCAATATGCATTTGGATGATCTGCACGCCTAAAATGTTGAGTCTTGAATTTAAAATTGGATCTCTAAACTATATATGTGGAAGCTGAAAGTGAAGGAAAAGGGGAAGGCAAGTGCATGAAGGTGTTAATCTTCCTATTTGTCAAGACCCAACTCTCATAGTGTTAGAATTAAGCTGCACATGTTAAATAGATCTTCTCATATATATAATACTGATTAGCTGTTATTGAATATAATTCTTAGTTGATTAAGTCATTAATTCCTGCAAGATTGGCCCTCAAAATTAGCATCAGATTATATTGTGTGGAATGCTGTACAAATTATAAGTACATACCTGTGGACTGATTATCTCACAATTTATTAAATTCTATATGGTCTCTAATCTGAAGTGGAAAGGGAGAAGGGACAGGCTAGGAAGATGCTGATCTTAGAAGATATAAGTATTGAGGAAAATAGCAATGGTAACCTCTCTACCACCCAAAGTATCTGGGAAAAGACACTTGAGAGATTTAGCAGCAAACTTAGCTTTTCCTAAAGTAAGATCATGCCACAAATTGGAGTTGAACAGAGAAGATGGCTTGTTTTTGGAAACAATATAGAGGGAGGTACCTTGGTTTTTGAGGACAACAAAGGGTAGGCAATTGATTTGATAACGAGGTGAGTATGGCATTTCCCCAAAACCAAGTGTTCATTGTGGCCCTTAGAATTAGCATTATTCAGGTTGATTGTCACACAATTCAAAAAATTCTATAGCTTAAGCTATTAGAAAAAAACTCATAGTAGCTTTATTATATCTACCACTTCTTTATTGAAAGAATGGGAATTGACATTTATATCCGTTATTTAATTTTAAATAAGTTATTTACCTTTCTTTCCCCCCGTTAAAAAGCTTCCAAACAGAAGGTTGTGACTTCCCTCTCCTTCCTTTCTCCCTCCTTACCTCTAACATAATTAGCAGAGTCATGAATCATTATCCCTAAACAAGCAAGTTCATGCTTTACATTTGAGCAATTGACTTGAGAGTAAACTAGATGTACCATGATTGGAAACGTTAGAAACGTTTGAGTTATTTGAATGTTTCAAAAACTGATAATTTGAATGCTTTTATATTATAATTTTAATATTCAGAAACATGATGGCATGTAGTTTCAAGAAAATTTATCAATGACGTATTTCATTTACATGATGGCATACACACGTCACTCAACCCAAGCAACGCTGGACATTTGCTCAACAATTTGCTCACCATGACACTCAGGTAACAGACGTCGCGGAAAATAGCTAGCACTTGTCCTACACTGAAACATTTAGGAAAACAAAATGAGTTTATAACCTTTGGTCAAGTAGCTTTGGTCACGACCTTACTTCAACAGAATCTGTTCTATAGACTCGTACCTCTGTATCCTTGAGTTCTAAGAGGCAGGAACAGGTGGACGAACTATGATCCCATGATCAGAGTTTGGATGAGCCTTTCTTCTAGATCGATCGGACACATCTTTAACTTAGAGGATCGTTTCCGGTCATCTTTATTTTTATTTCATTTTTCAGTCCATTTTAATATGATTTATGTATCTAATGTGAATTAGTGATTTCAACACAAATTACTTGTCTGGCTTACCTTTTTATTTAGTGGGTTTGGAGCTAAAAATTAATTAAAAGATAAAATAAATAGACCTGTCATTTGGTAGTCATTCTGAATGGTCACTACCATAAAGAAATCATCAACTAACATGAGAATGCATTCTCAGTATCCTTCTGTACGTACAAAAGTGTGGAATGATTCATAAAGGAAGGTGAGAGCAGAGTAATGATGTTACGAGAATATTCTTTTTCAGAGGATGTAAAAGATGGCAAAGGATGTGTTTGATATAAGTTTTATACTTTTATTTTTCCATTTAGTATTTTAAAAGTTTATTAAATTAAAAATAAGGTCTAATGGGATAAATATAATGCATTTAGCGTTTTTTACAAATGTGATTACGGATTGGGTGAAGGAAACTTCCATCAATTCCCAAATTAATGCTTTGAATAATGATTAAATCATTTATGTAACAGTTTTTTTTTTTCTTTTCAAAGAACGTTATAAAACGTAAGAATACTACTGATAATTTTCAAAATTCATTTGATGCATTATTAGTCGCTGAATTTTATACAAATTATGGTTTAGAGTTAAATTTAAACATACAATGAAAGATTGAAATTATTCTAAAAATTCATTGATGTATAATAATATTGGTTAATAATATAACTCATATAATAAGAAGCTAAAGATGATAAATGTTGATAAATTACGTAAAGCAAAATCACATTAAAAAGAAATCAGAGAGAAAAAATAAATAAGAATAAGAGGATTAAAGAAGAAAATACAAAAATGTCAAATCAAAAGTAGGGTGCAGTGTGAACAGATGAGTAATAATAAGGCTACTCAGGTAAGTTGGCACTGTTTACAGTGCAATCCCCTTATTGTTGTGATCCAAAAATACATAAAAAAATATATCTTCCTCTGCTGAGCTTAGGAAACAACTACATCCTTTACACCTTCTTCTGTATTTCCAGTGGATGATGTTCCTCTGCATACTCTACTTTCCTTCTGCTAGGAAGATGTATAGTTCCCGTTGGAGTCCCACACCGTCTAGTTTCACCGAAACAATAATGTTTATAAAAGCTCCAACTACGCAAGGGTATGTCCCTTCGGGGACATCCGATAAAATTGGAACGATACAGAGAAGATTAGCATGGCCCCTGCGCAAGGATGACACGCACAAATCGAGAAATGGTCCAAATTTTTTTTCTCCCTTCTTTCTTAATTCGTTTGGTGGAGGTTCAGGTTAGTTTCTTCTAAGTTGTGCGTATTTTGCTGATGGTTTGTTTTGTGTGTTTTCTGGAGTCTCTCTCTCTAACAAAACATGGTTGTTGTTGTTGTGTAGGTATGACTTGAGCATATTGAGAAGACTACAAAAACTATGAAGTCATTGAAACTTGCCAGGGTTAACTTAGTGAGTCAGTTTTCCCTCATCTGCTTAATAAAGTAGCATTAGATTCTCTTGTCCAACTTATATGCTTTCATGAATACTTCCTTCTGGACTTGACATCCAATATACCTGGTTTGGCCCATGTACATTTCATTCCGAGTTAAGACCTTGTACATTTAATCACTGCACCCAACCAATGCTGGACATTTGCTCACCACGACAATCTTGTAATAAAAGTAGCTTAAAACAAATAATAGTTGTCCCACATCGAAACTTTTACAAAAATAAACAAAGTTTATAACCTTGGATGAAATGCCTGTGGTCACGACCTTACTTGAACAGGATCTGTTCTATAGGCTCGTACCTCTGTATCCTTGAGTTCTAAGGAGACAGGAACTGAAGTCTGGTGGATGAACCGTGGCCCTTTCATCAGAGCGTGATTGACGGCTGGGTGATCTTCCTCCGGGACTGAGCCATCTTGAGCTGTAGAGGATCGTTCCTAGTCAACTATGTTGACCTTGGATGGTCAGAGGGTTGTCTGACAGACTCTCCAATCTTTTTTTTATATATTTATATATAACCTTATTTTAACTAATACATGTTTTTTATTTTTATTTTCTACCACAAACATAAAGGCAAAATAAAGATTATTTTCGTCTAAAAGTTTGTTTTAAAATTATATTTTTTTACCGTAAAATACTACGGTTGTTTTGTATAAATAATTAAATACCTATACATAGCTTCCTCATAGACCTTTTCATTACTGACCTAAAAAAACTGAAACTTTCCTTGAAAGTGAATAAATAAAAAGAATCGTAAATATGAAACCTTCATCAATTATTTATGTATTCTTGTATTCTTTGGAAAATTAAATAAAAAGTGTTATAAAATTTACTTATGTTCAATTTTTTAAAAATATTAGAGTTTACAAAGTGATAAAAAAATTTAACAAAATAATATAAAATAAAAATTAATTATAATATAATATATAGTGTAAAATTAAGTAAAAAGCATATACTATATCGCGTCAAAGCAAAGCTGCAAAAGAGTCCAACAAATGGTATATGTCTTAGTTCTAAGTTAATTCCAAAATATAATTTAAAAAATTGAAAGTTAAAATAAAAAATAAAAGAGTCCAACAAAATTATTTTTTTCCGTCAATTGAATGGTTGTGTTAATGTGTAATTTTGTCTTTTCCTCTTGATAGGATGTATTTACGTTGAGCTTTTCTTTTATATAAATTATCCTACGAGAGCGTGGAGCTCTCAAAGAAACCAATATAATAAAAATAGTAAAAACGATTACACGGATTAAAATAAAAACTTATTTGAAAAAAATGAAAATAAAACTAGCTAAATTTAAATTCAAGTAATCTAAGTAGTTCTTGAAGAAATCATCCCGCAAGATAGAGTAAAAGTAATACCACTAGTTGCATTTTGTTTTTGTCATGCTTTTACGTTTATATTTAGTATTTTAAAACGATATGTTCAATCATCTTTAAAATACTAGTTTTAATTATATGATATTAATAAACTTTTTCATTGATTTTTCTCATTGGATTATATATATATATATATATATATATATATGGTAATATATTTATTAAATTTATATTTAATTATCAATTGAAATAAAATATTAAAGTTTAGTAGTATGTTATGAATTGTATAATTTAAAATCAACACATAATATTAAAGGAAAACGCGAAGTATTCATAATATAAAATATTTAGAATGTGATATAAGCTAAATTGCACTTGAAGGGTTATCCAATAAGTCATTAAATCTATTTTAAATTGAAGATTTTTTTTATCTCACTAACATTTTTTTATTCTTTCAATAGTATTTTTTTATATTTCTCTTCATAACACTTTTTTATTTTTTTAATGGCAATCTTTTTTCTGTAATAATTATTAAAAATTGTGATTATTAGTTTATTAAAATTAAAATAAAAAAGAATATAAAATTATTTAAATTATTTTTTTTAAAAAAGAATACAAGTAAAATAAAATAAAATATTTTATATGTTTTTTAATTAATTAATTATAATAGAAAAAAATCATAAATTATTTTATTTTATATTTTAAAATAAATTTAAATTTGGCATAATAAATTATATTAATATAAATTGTAGTAATTTTGTGATTGTATTTTTATATTAAAACAAAAAATTATAATAAATTATAAAATTGTTATGTAAATTAAAATTAGTTAGTTTGTTAAAAACTATCAAAATAATTAATTGCAAAAATCAAATAAAATTTTGATAATGATAAAATTTAATTTTTAATAAAGATAAATTTTGATATTTGATAAAGATAGATTTGGTTTTTGATAGAGATAAAATTTGATATTTTGTTAAAGATATCATTTGATTTTTTATAAAGATAAAATTTGATTTTTGATAAATATGTAATTGATTTTTGATAAAGATAAAATTTGAGTTTTGATAAAGATAAAATTTATGTTTTGTTTTTCATAAAGTATTTTGTATACCATTTGTATCATTTTAATAATTAACAACTTTTAAATAATAAACATAACATTTAAAGTAATTCACAAATAAATTAAATTTTATTTAAAATTTTTAAACCATTTAATTAATATTTATTTATAAAAATACTTCAATAATTTTATTTTATTTTTTTATTAATTATTTAGATACAAATAATTTTATTTTTTATTAATTTTAACAAATGAAAAATACAAATTTTAATTCAAATAATAATTTTATAATTTATTATAATTTTTTCTTTCTATATTAATTTTAATACAAAAATACAGGTAGTAAATGACTATAATAAAGTACAATTACAAAATTATAAAAAAAGAAATAAAAAAGAAAAAAACATAATAATCATAATTAATATATTAACGGTACAAAAAATAAAAAAGAAAAAAAGAGTGTTATTTCAAGAATTAAAGAGTAAAGAGATTTATTAAAAAAAATAAAAAATAAAGAGGTGTTAGTGAAGTAAAAAAGTCAACAAAAGAGTGTTATTTTAACGTAAAAAAAAAAGAAAAAAAATTAAAGAATGCTATTTGAGAAATTAAAGAATAAATCGTGTTATTCAGAAAAATAAAAAATAAAGAATGTTATTTTGAAAAATAAAAAATAAAAATATGATAGTGGGGTAAAAAATCTTAAAATGAAAGGTTGTGTTAAAAAAAATCTCAAATTTTACAAAGAGAATCAATTTTAGTATAAAACAATGTATTCATATTAAGAAAATCTCTAGGCCTTCTTTAGATAGACGAGTAAGATAAGAATTTTAGAATAAAACTTTTATAAAAATATCCTCATTCATGGTCCTTTAGGAAAGATGTCAAATTGAAGATAAAAAAAATTAATAAATAAGAACTAAAGAATAAAATAATATTAATTTATAGACATATAATAAACAACACGAGTTTAATTCATGCTAATGGTGTAACATCTCATATATTTTTCATATAATAGTAATAGTAATTATATTATACAAAAATTATATAATATAGGTAAATATAAATATCTATATATTCATCATAGTATTTTAAAATAAATTTTCCAAAGATAATTTATTAGAAATATCTAGTTATAATTACAAAATAAAATAAAATTTTTCTCTCAGTTCACTGATGAGTCACACCACTTGTGAAATTGCTCGTGTAATACATGATCATCATGATTATCACATATTTAAAAACAAAACAAAACAAACACCAAAAACCACACACCATACAAAAAGAAGGGTAAGCTAGAGATAGTTCACACGAAGACCGCCCATTAAGTTTGGGAAGATCTTCGCAACCAGTTCGGGCAGAAGAATGCGCCAACATTTTTCAAATTCAGAAGGCAATAGCTACCATGTCGCAAGGTACGATGTTAGTGCCTTCATACTACATTGAACTCAAAGCGCTGTGGGATGAACTCGAGCTATATCGTTCACCCATAGTTTGTAATCAGACAAAGGAGCACCAGAACGAGAAGGAAAAAGATAAACTAATGCAATTCCCCATGGGGTTGAATGATTCGTTTAAAACAATCAGGTCCAATATTCTCGTCATGAATCCTCTACCAAATTTTCGACAAGCGTACTCTCTGATTGTGCAAGAAGAGACCCAACAACAGATGAACTCGGATCCTGGCTAGAATTTTTCAATCGCGACTTCAGTGCAGGGCCGATATGCCAATTGGAAGCAATCAAAAGGTGAGACTTGTGAACACTGTAACAAACCACGTTATACCATAGAGGAATGTTGTACTTTAAAGTTTCATTGCACATATTGTGATAAAAGAGGACACACGGAGGATAGGTGGCGCATAAAGAATGGGACATGGAACTCCAATGGGCGTAATGGCCAGCAACAACTTAGCAAAAATAACCCCAAAGGATCCTATTCATCGAAAAATATGGCGGATTCCTCTTCATTACCACATGACAGCAACGAGTCTGATGGAAACCTTATACAAGGTTTCACTGCTGAGCAAATTCAGCAATTGGCAAAGGCTGTTTACTCACTCAACAATAATTATGGTAAAAGTGAAGCGTTTATAAATGTTGCAGGTCTGTTTGCTCATAACTCGTCTATTAATTCTGCTTTTACGAAACCATGGATTTTGGATAGCGAAGCAACCGATCACATTACATCTGATTCATAATTTTTCACACACACTTCATCATCATTTATTCCAAATGTTAATCTGCCCACAGGCTCAAAGCGGCCATCTCATCTATGTGCACAATTAAATTCAATGAGAATATCACTCTCAAAGATGTTCTTTGCGTTCCTTCTTTTAATTTAAATCTCATGTCCGTTAGTAAGATAACCAGTGCATTAAATTGTTGTGTCGTTCTTTTTCCACATGGTTGCGTTTTACAGGACTTGGCTACGGGGAGGGTGATTGGCTCAGGTAAACAATACGCAGACTTATACTACATGTCCCCTCTTCAAAACCAAGCCCGCACATCTCAAGTTTCTGCTGACCCTAATTTATGGCACAAGGGCCTCGGACATCCTTCTCCGGCGCGTCTATAACTTGCATCTTCATTACTACCTATCAATAAAAATTCCATTTCCATTCATAATAATTGTAGTATTTTTCCTAAAGCTAAACAGACAAGGCTACCCTTTCCATTAAGCACAATAAAATCTCATTCTCCATTTAATCTATTGCATTGTGACATTTGGGGTCCTTATAAAACTCCAACTCATTTTGGAAAACGTTTTTTTTCTCACTATAGTTGATGACTACACTAGATGTACTTGGCTATTTCTTATGAATCACAAATTTGAAACCCAACATCTCTTAGAACCATTCATTACATTTGTGCAAAATCAATTCAAGGCATCTATTAAAACCATCCGTGTTGACAACGGATTGGAATTTATTTCCATGCGTAATTTTTTCCTCAAAAAAGGTATTGAATGTCAACGCACTTGCGTATACACTCCTCAACAAAATGGAGTAGTAGAACGCAAACATATACACATTTTAAACACAGCACGAGCCCTCCTATTTCAGTCCCATTTACCATTAGAATTTTGGGGGGAATGCGTTTTAACCACAACATATATCATTAATCGCTTGTCATCACCTTTACTAAAAAATAAATCACCATTTGAGCTACTATATAATCAACCACCTTCACTTTCCCACCTAAAAACTTTCGGTTGCCTCTGTTACGCAACTGTTGTTTCACCTAAGCAAAAATTCGATCCGTGCGCTCGACAATGCATCTTCATTGGTTATCCTCGCAATAAAAAAGGATACAAATTATTTGATATAGATACAGACACATTTTTTACAAGTCGGGACGTCACCTTCCATAAAAGTGTTTTCCCATTCTGCCAACAGTCTTGAACGCAATCCTTACCTTCATCGCAAGATATTTTGCCCGCTATTGACATTGACTTACCAACTCTTGTCCAACATTCACTTGATCCACCATCTTCTTCTACACGTCACAATGCGCCTAAAACTCCAGTAGACCAACCTTCTTCTCCCACGCTAGGAAACCTAGCACCAATTACCGAACCTTCTCCGGCCAATCAAGTCGCACATCAACCCCACCTACCTGGCTTCAAGACTACGTGACGGGATCCCAAGCCAATCATTCGACCACTACCCAAGAACGACCGAACGAAACCAAGTATCCTATGCATCATTTTCTTTCTAATTCACATTTTTCTTCTACACATAGTGCATATCTTGCTAACATCACAGGCACCAAAGAACCTCACACTTATGCTCAAGCTATCCTTGATCCAAATTGGCAAAAAGCAATGGACGGAGAGGTTTCCGCCTTGCAGCTAAATCAAACGTGGACCTTGACGCTGTTACTTGTCGGGCAGAAACCCATCGGATGCAAATGGGTCTATAAAATAAAGTAAAAATCGGATGGCAGCATCGAAAGATATAAGGTGCTTCTTGTCGCAAAGGGGTACACTCAGATTGAAGGTGTCGACTATTGTGAAACCTTTTCACCAACAACAAAATTAACAACTTTGAGGTGTCTCCTCACCATTGCAGCAGCGAGAAATTGGTTTATTCACCAGCTGGACGTGAAAAATACCTTCTTACATGACAAATTGCACGAAATTGTTTACATGGAATTGCCGCCCAGGCATCGTTGACAGGGGGAGAACATTGTATGTCGACTCAACAAATCCCTTTATGGTCTCAAACAGACATCTCGGACATGGTTTTCAACATTTTTTCATGTGATTAAGTCTGCAGGATTTTGGCAGTCCAAGGCAGACTACTCTTTATTCACAAAACAGGACGACTTATCATTTACTGCCCTTTTGATTTATGTAGACGATATTCTTTAACAGGAAATGATCTGACAGAAATGCAGTATCTTAAAGACTGTCTATTACGACGATTTCACATTAAAGATCTTGGAGACTTGAAATATTTTCTAGGGATTGAATTTTCCCGTTCCAAAACTGGTGTTTACATGTCACAAAGGAAATACGCGCTTGATATTTTGCAGGATGCGGGACTCACAAGTGCTCGCCCATACAAATTTCCAATGGAGCAATACTTAAAAGTCACACCGGACGATGGAGAGTTGTTAAAGGATCCAGTCAAATACAGGCGGCTCGTGGGACGACTGATATACCTCATGGTTACTCGGTCAGACATAGTGTTTTCGCTTCGGACTCTAAGTCAATATATACAAGCTCCACGAAAACCTCATTGGGATGCCGCAATTCGCATCTTGAAGTACATCAAAGGATCGCTGGGACAAGGATTGCTATTGCCATCCGAGAACAATCTGACATTGACAACTTATTGCGACTTAGACTGGGGAGGTTGTCAGACAACTCAGAGATCAGTATCTGGGTATTGCATTTTTCTTGGTTCTTCTATTATTTCATGGAAATAAAAAAAACAGACAAATGTATCGAGATCATCCGCGGAAGCAGAATACCGCGTGATGGCCAATACTTGTTTGGAGATAGTTTGGTTGCAATATCTATTACAGAACTTGAAGGTGCCATGTAACTTGCCAGCTCGACTTTTTTGTGACAATCAGGCGGCCTTGCATATAGCAGCAAACCCAATATTTCATGAACACACAAAATACATTGAGATAGACTGTCACATTGTGCGAGAAAAATTACAAGCCGGGATAATCAATCCCTCGGATGTGCCAACATAGTACCAACTCGTAGATATTTTTACGAAGGCACTGGGTAAGGAACATTTCTTGACGTTGCGCCGCAAGTTGGGGGTTCATGATCTTCACCTACCAACTTGAGGGGGAGTATTAAGGAAATAATGATTATCATAATTGTACATAATGATAGAATCCCATCATAATTGTACATAATTAACTTGATAATGATAGAATCCCATGATTAGTGGATCACCACATAATTAACTTGTTATTAGGAGAGAAAGTCTCCATATACTTGTATATATTTCCTGTACATGGACTGATATAAACACACAGAAATAAAAGCAATTACCATTTCTTTATAAAATCTTCAAACAATGCACATCCTAACAATCTCAACATGGGTATCTCTTTTTCTGAAGATACTATGTTCTGATCATCATTTCATATCATTTACAAACATCAATACTATATCATACCATCCATAAACATTTATTCCATTCAATTCAAATTCATCCAATTCATATTCAATAAACAAATAATTACAATATATATTAAAAACAATTAAACTAGCTTCCCTTACCTTTATAGAATAAAGATACTTAAAGAAGTTCCATATGTATACTTCACAACAGTACATTACTCAGTGAAACTAGCCTAATTACTCAAGAGCTAAAAGTAGTATGCATGATCATACAAACTAGTAAAAATACACTAAGTATCTCTTATTTCCTTTGATCTTTATATTTCATGTTATACAACTCTTTACTTAATTAAAGAAAGAACGAAAAATCAATGTTAATCTTGTGAAAATAGTTAAATCTTCTTATATATTCATATTTATATAATCTCACAACATTCACACATACTATATTAGAAAAAAAACTACAAAATTTTTAAGAACACAATTTAACTCCTTTTTTATGTTATTTCCTTTTTTGACAATTGTTTTTATTTATTTATAAATATTGGTTAAGATTGATATTTTTTTTATAAAACATTTGTGACACATCTTTCTATACATTATGTTAATCGTAAAACTTTAATAATATCATATATGTATACATTAATTTGTTTTAATAAGTCATATTGTTTTTAATTATTAATTCTGTTTACTTTTCATATTTTATTTACAATTTTAAGATTCTATCTTATCGAGGCCATATCTTGGCTTCCTAACTTTGATGTGAACATTCTTTAAGTCCTTGAAAAGCTAAAAAAGAGCTCTGCAACTTTTCGTTTAAGAGAAAAGTCTATTTCACTTGTCTAAAATTACGGCTCTAAACTCATTTTGTTTTAAGAAATGATTGGTATTGTTATTACTGAATAAGTGAACAAGGTTTAATTATTTTGATTAAACTCACTAATCTAATCTTATTAATAGATGTTTTGAAACATAAATTGACACAAACAATATAGACATAGAATATTTGTTATTTCTTCATATATTAAGGGTTTTCATTTTTTAACTGTGTATCCATTTTTTTCTCTCCATCACATAATCCAAAAGAAACTTCTACTTTATGTAATTTGAAATTGTTTTCTTATAATATTTTGCAACAATTTAGATGCAATCGAATGTCCAAAGATAGAAATCACAAGGGCACCAATGAAGAACAACAATGAACATTTTGGAGGTTGAATCGGTTATAAAACAGGGTAAAATGAGCATTTTCAAGAATTGGGAGTGTAGGAGGAAAATATGTGGAAACGCTTCTGTTATTGGTTGCTTCTCTTTTATTGTTATCCAATCTGTCTTATACACGACTGATTCTTACTGCATCTCCGTAACTTTACATATTTTCATTTTAGCTCCTAAGGAAAAACGAAAATACCCTTTGATAGATTCAATTATTTTTTTTACGGATCGTACAAACCGTAATGCAATTAAAAGATATTATCATTATGGATTGTACAACCCGTAATTATTTTTTTTGCAACTTTTACATTTGTGCGTTGTACAAACCGCAAGTATAATTTTTTCTAAATGTATTGCGTTTTGTAAAACCCACAATGCATTTTAATTTTTTTTTGTATTGCGGGTTGTACAACCCGTAATGGACTGATTCTTCCTGCACCTCCATGGTGACTTCCTGCACCTCCATAATTTTCATATATTTTCATTTTAGCCTTGAGAAAAAGACAAAAATAACCTTTATTAATGGTAACTAGTATTCATTTTTTATTTCACTTTGCGGGTTGCACAAACCGCAATATAATTAAAAAATAAATACATTGCAGATTGTACAACCCGCAATTATATTTTCTGCACCTTTTATATTGCGGGTTATACAACCCGCAATATAAAACTTTTTTTAAATACATTGCAGGTTGTACAACCTGCAATACAAAATTTTTTCTAAATACATTGTGGGTTGTACAACTCGCAATGTATTTAAAAAAAATTTTGTATTATGGGATGACAAACCTGCTATTGTGGTGTAATGATGATTATCACGTTAGTCTTATACCTAAAGGTCTTCAGTTCGATCTTAGATGTAAGGCTAATGTGATAACCACCATTACACCACAACAGCTAGTTGTACAACTTGCAACCTGCAAAGTGAAAAAAAAAATCCTAGTTATCATCAATGAAGGCTATTTTTGTCTTTTTTTAAGGTTAAAATAGAAATATGTTAAAATTATGGAGGTGCAGGAAGTTATTTATAAATTTTTTTGCATTACGGTTTGTAACCCCTAATGCATTTAAAAAATTTAATTTAATATGTGTTGTGACTGTAACACCACCCACCCAATCATGTAATTAAATGAAGAGTCTTTTTTCTCATTTCAAGTTCCAACTCCATTTTAAATGAAGAATCTATTTTGCTTTTCTATACTCATTAAATAAAGAGTCTCTTCTGCTGCTCTAAATAAAGAGTCTCTTAAATTTTTATGTTGAAACATTCAATCATCTTTTTTTCATTTCAAATTCAATTAAAATAAAACTAAACTAATTAAATTAAGGCAAATGAAGAGTAAAATTAAGGCAAATGAGGAGTATATGTAATTGGATTTAATTTCAAATTCAATTAAAATAAAATAAAATAAAATAAATTAGTTTAGTTTTATTTTAATTTAATTTTAATTTAGTTTAGTATCTTTAAGTCATATCTTTTTTCAAATTCAATTAAAATAAAATAAAATAAATTAAATTAGTTTAGTTTTATTTTTATTTTAATTTAGTTTAGTATATGTAAGTCACACCTTTTTTCAAATTCAATTAAAATAAAATAAAATAAATTAAATTAGTTTAGTTTTATTTTAATTTAATTTTAGTTTAGTCTAGTCTATCTAAGTCACACCTTTTTTCAAATTCAATTAAAATAAAATAAATTAAAT
>Ga0099825_1003176_pt1 | contig 21938 bp, 15 predicted proteins | sample SiratroredBW_FD_76838 | JGI IMG/M metagenome (GOLD analysis project Ga0099825, IMG submission 76838) | Root nodule microbial communities of legume samples collected from California, USA - Siratro red BW | ecosystem: Host-associated > Plants > Roots > Nodule | place: USA: California | collected... | reverse complement strand
TTCTCTCAAAATCCAAATTCCCCTCCTTTTCACTAATAGAGTTTTTCATCTTTCCTAAAGTAAGAAATTGAAGTCTCCAAGTTAGTAGAAACAAGTTTCTAAAATATAATTTGGAGAATTTTACCTTGAGTAAATTTTCTTTCTTTATTTTCTTTTTATGGTTGCATGCAAGAGTTTATGGAGGAACTAGGGAAAGTTGGGGTTATAAAATGAGTTCGATCGTCGGAGTTTGTTATGATTTGAGTTTCGTTCTTGAAAATATATCAATATGAATATTGTAGATTTAGTTAATTTAATGGTCTCGTTTGGGTTTTGAAGATACAAATCATATATTGTAGATGCCTAATAACTTATTAAATTGTTAGTATAAGAGGGTTTAAAATTGGTAATTTTATGAAGGAATAATAGAGTTAGAATATTATCATAAAATGTAATAGGTGTATTTAAAATTGAGTTTGATACATGTGAATTAGAGAATAACTAATTATAGAATTGAAACTGATGATAAAATTAAATTAGATCACTAAGTTTTGATTGGCTTTGGTCACCACTATTTAAGTTAAATCATATGGTAAATTGAATTGAAATATTAAGACTCATTTATAGTTTTAAATTTGTATTCCGCCTCAAAAATATTTTGTTAAGTATACATTTTTTTGGATTATTGTTTTGGTATATTTTAAGTTGTTGTCATCTATATATCTTTTTTAAAAATGCAAAATTTATAATTTTAGAATTCTTTACTCAAGTGATAAATTATTATTCAGGTGATAGCTCTTTATTCAAGTATGAATAGAGTCAAATGCAAAATCTGCTTCATTAAATAACATTGCTCAAATGACACATCTCATAAAGTAACATTTCTTTATATTATAGATATATTTCATTTGTTAAAAAATATTTTTAAATGTTATGAATCATATAGAAATGTATTATAATATGATGTATTGTTAAATGTTTATATGCTAATAAATAAATTAAAATTGAATTGAGATTGAGATTAATTGTATGAATGGTGTGAAAAGTACTTATCTATATAATAATCTGACCTAATTTAAGTAGAATGTTAGGATTAAATATTGCAAGACCACAAGTTCTAGTGATAAGAAGTTTTAAAATTAAAATATGTGATTCATATTTGTCTTTATGTAAAGTTATATTTCACATGTATTTATTAAAACAATTTTAAAGTTTGCAATTTACACTTTTAGTATATAAAGTTTGTAATTTGATAAACTAAATCAATCATCTATGATTTTATTTTTATAAATATCTTTGAAAATTTTTCTTAAATCATTAATTTTGTATAGTATTAGTCCTTAAAAAATTATAGTAATTTTTCCAAAAAATTGCAATCTATTTGTTTAATCAGTTCTCAAGCTTAACTATTTTTATTTTAATCATTAAACGCATAATAATAATATTATCAATTACATAATTAAAAAAAATAGAATAACACGATTAGTGGATTATGTTTTAAAAATATATATATATTTTAATCATTAAATAAAAAATAGAGTGACGTTATACCGGGGGCAATAGGGTAAATTGGAACCTACCCTTAATTCGTATTCCCCACGCAAACCCAAACCCAAACAAATACCCAAACGACCCCAATTTCCCTGCGTCTCAACGCAGAGCAACGCAAATTCTCCATTCGCGAAACAGGAAAAGAAAAACAGTTTCGGCGCGTGAGGATCAATTGTTAGGGTTTCGAATCGAGGATGCCGAAGAATAAGGGAAAGGGAGGGAAGAACCGGAAGCGTGGGAAGAACGAGGCGGACGACGAGAAGCGGGAGCTAGTGTTCAAGGAGGACGGCCAGGAGTACGCGCAGGTGCTCCGCATGCTCGGCAACGGCCGCTGCGAGGCCATGTGCATCGACGGCACCAAGCGCCTCTGCCACATCCGCGGCAAGATGCACAAGAAGGTCTGGATCGCTGCCGGTGACATCATCCTCGTCGGCCTTCGCGACTACCAGGACGACAAGGCCGACGTCATCCTCAAGTACATGCCCGACGAGGCTCGTCTCCTCAAGGCCTACGGTGAGCTTCCCGATAGCACCAGGCTCAACGAGGGCATCGGCGCTGGCCTCGACGAGGAGGACGATGGCGCTGGCAATGATTATATCGAGTTCGAGGATGAGGATATCGATAAGATTTGAAATATTAGGGTTTCGGTAACGGTTTTTGGCTTCTTTTTTATTTTTTGTTGAGATTATATAATTGTTATGATGTGGTGCTGATGGAATGGATGGATTGACTGTATGTGGTGTTAAGGTGTTGAATGTCTGTGTAATGTGCCATATTTATGGTGAGTGTTAATGAAATAAGAGAGCCTATTATACTTACACTGTTCTGTTCTGTGTTTCTTGATTGATTCCTTTGTTCTGTTTTTGTTGATCTGGTTGTTGTGAATGAGATGGATTAGAACGTGCTTGGATGACGGTTCTGAGCGTATTTTTTGGAGAAGGTTGTTGATTGCATCTTTTATTCTGAGCTTACTTTTGAAAGGGTTATCCAAGCATGTATTTATAGTGTGTTTGCTGTGTTTCGATTCACCTCTAGCACACGGTTATCCAATAAACGGGCGTGTTAGAAGGTGAACCCAACATTCAATTGATAAACTTGTCTTGGATGGAGGAATCATGCTTGGCGTGTAAAAGTTATACCCATTAATTCTTGAAAGTCATCCATTAACCATTTACTTTTGAAAATGAAGTTTGAAACTAAAATTCACATCTAACACTTGAAACTAAACAGGCTGTTGGAAGTACTTTTGGTTAAGGTTTTTAATCTCGGTCATGGTTGTGGTTTTTGTTCACAGGAGATTGCAAAGTGGCGGATGTGGCTGTGGTTGCAATCATAGTAATCCTTGATGATTGTGTACACTTGTGCACTGTTTTTCTAAAACCTTGGTTCTGGTTTAGGGATGTAAGGGTGTTGAAATGGGATCTATTATCTTTGATTTAGTTTGAGGCGTTTATTATCTTTTTTTATTGAACATGTAAAGGGTGTTCGGATCTGTGGTCCTGGTCCCTTTGTCTTTATTTCTCCATCATCATCAGACAAAGCAACAAGCGATGTCACGAGGAAGTTTGGTTTGAATGTAATTCTTGTTATGGTTTCGAAGGAGCTAAGTTTGTGTTGGCGGCTATAGATTGATATGTGAAATATTTTTGTTGTTGTGGAAAATTAGTGATAGTTCAGTCTTTGTAGTCTTTCATAGTCAGTTGCTAGCGTATTATTATGTCTTTGGAGCTAGTTTCATAGGCTAGTTCATCAGGATACTGTTCTATATAGAATGTTAGCAAGGGGCTTTAACTATAATGTTGCAATTATTCAGGCAACTCGGACAATTGGGTGTAGGCCCGTAAAGTATAATGTTTCACAGATTCTACATTTTATATGTCTTGCCTAGCTGAGCAAACATGACCCAATCCGTTATGAACCTAGTCCTGTGGCAGTACTGTGATTTCTACCTGTTAGATATGTGATGGGATTTTATTTCCTAGACAGTTGTTTGTTGGAGTGGTTGATTTTGAGTAAACCACCCAATTTGATATTTTTAGGATAACTCTCTCTTTAAGGTATATTCATTCATTTTAGCAGTCATAGAAGCATTAGTAAGTAGTAGCTTAAATTTTATAAAACACTTCAAATTTGTCTCTAAACTTAATACTCTTAAATAGTTTTATTATTATTTATGGACTATTTATGTCTGTGTCTACATTATGAAATTATGAAATGTATTTCTGTGGTGATTAATGTTCTGGAACTGGGATGCCATCAGAAATATAGCTTGGTCCTGTTTTGGAAATATGAAGAGAAATATATTATAAATGTAAGTGAATGGAGACTATAGGATGCTTAATGCACAGATCAGACTGCGGTAACTATATAGGACCGCCATTCATAATAAGGAAGGATTTTAAGCAGAAAAACATCATATTGTCAAGCTTATATTGGTAGCAGCTGCAGTAAGGTGATGAAGATATAAAGAATTAACAACTGTTAAATGTCGGGTTCGAATTTTACTTAACCTATAATTTCAAATGTTGTCACGTCATGGGTAAAAACATAATATGATTTTGCCTCATTCTGAAGCTGAAGATTATGCTTCATTTGCTTAAAATATGAAGTTGCGGCAGCTTAATGGAAATACTGAGGATGGTTTCAAGAATTGACCCAGTTTAGTACATTCAATTTACTGAATTTCGGGTCTGTTCGAAAACAAATTAGGTACCTGATATTATTATCTATATACATGTTTCAAAATGCGTTAGAAACCCCACCAAACAAAGTACTAATAGGAGATTCACCTAACAAGAAAATGTTCGAAATCTAGAACGGTCCACAAAGGCTTTTCCCGATCATTCGACGACAATACGAACCTTATATATTATGTAGCGAGCCTGGCTCTCTGTCGGACATGGATCTCTGCTCTCTAATTTTAATTTCCCTTAAAACAAAGGGATTTTTCCATGTTTCCAAATCCTTCTCTATAACTTTCTCAGTAATCAAGCATCAAGGTCAAGAACAAATGTTGAAACGAGTATGACATTCCACACCCAATTCAACAATTCAAGAGAAGAATACAAAGGAGAAAAATTGGTACCAAAACAAAGTTGTTGTCACAACCAGGTCTCATGGGAGCAACATCATCATGGTGAACTATGTCCCCACCCAAAGTGACTGAAAGCAGGAGCACATAGACCATCCTATGTACAGCTCCAAGTGAAACCATGCTGAGAGCTAAGCCTCCTGATGCAAAATTCAAGAAGAAACAAAAGGGGTACCAGTGAAAGCCAAAAAAATGTTTTTATTTATTTTTTTTTTAGAGAGAAAATGAGGGACAGGCAAATGGAGAGGAATATGTGGAGGTGGGAAGAAAGGAGAGAGAGAGAAGAAAATGGTGTAGATTTTATTCATTATTATAATTTCGTTTTCTTAATTTTCACTTTTAAATATCAAAATGTAAAATGGGATGTAGTGTTGGTTTCAAATATGGCTAAGGTAGTTTTAATGCAAACACACACTAGAGTAGATGATGCCATTGTATAGTTGAAAGTTTTAGATTTCAATTAAATTGAATTGATCTCCATTGAAATTAGAAAGCTAATTTATTATACTTTTTAATTTAAGATCATTTTTATGAGTTTAAAAAGGGTGTAAACAAATATAGGATAAGTATAGATTAAAAGTAGATAAAACCTACTAACAAACGTACAATTATCTTTTAGTGGAAAAATATAAAGTGATTATTATATAGTTAGTTTAAAATAAAAAGAGTGTTGCATCTTAGCAAATCTTAGTCTAATAATTAATTAAATTCTAAATAATTAAATTTAGAAATAAAAATTTCATATCTCTAACTATAAAAATTTAACTAACTAAAGTTGAAGTAATAAAATAACACACTGAGAAAGATATTATTTAAAAGTTATTCATTAAATTAAAATATAGTTAAAAAGCAATATTAATAATAAATAGTTTTAACCTAATAAAATAAATGGTAATTCAACAATGTTTCTTATTTTTATAAGTGAAATAATAAAAAAACTTCAATTTTATTTTTAATAAAATAATTTTTTTTATTTCTTTTTTTAATTCTTTGTTCTTTACGGAACATACTATAAAATATGTTGCTTATAAAATAAGAAAACACTATAAAATATGCAATGAGTACAATTTTTCCACTAGAAACTACTATCACATCATGTGTTGAAAAAACTGGTGAAGATTAGATTATAATATGATAATGGAGGTTCCACATAAAAAAACAACAACTGCATAAAGCTTTTAAATCTTTTATTATTATAAATTCTAATAGGAGGTTTAAATTTTTAACTACTTTTAATTAGTTAAAATTATAACGAAAACATAATGGAATTAATTGTATTAGAAGTTTAATTAACTAGTTCATGTTCATGATGATAATATTAAATAAATTATATTAAAAAATATTAATACGGTGTGAATTAGATATATTAACTTTTACCGTAAGATGGATTCCTTTGAATTTTACTACTTTTCCCTAAAGTGAATTTCTATCAATAGTTTTTTTAAACAAGTCTTGCTGGCTAAATAAAATAAAATAATAATAAAAGTTGTATCTAATTATGAATTATTATATACAATACATTTGTGATAGACAAGTTAATTTTTATAATTATAATAAGTTCAAAAGTTAGAATAGTAAGTATTTTGACCAATTAAGAGTATAAAACTCTTTTATATTAAAAGTACATAAGTAATAAATTATAAAATAAATGAATGAATAAAAAATAAAAATAAAAAATCATTGATAACAGTATAAAAATAAATAAATAATAGAAATAAAAAGTGAGAGAGTCAAATAAATCTTCTACGACAATAAAATATTAACAAAATCCGGTACTATACACGTTAATGTCAAAATAAAAATAAAAATGGCGATTTTGGTACTTTAGAAATTATATAGTTCAAAGTTAAAATTTCATTTGGTGCAGGAAGCAATCTCCATAATTAAAACACAAGCCCAAAAAATCCAAAAGCATTGGGCCAATGAAGCTACCCGACCCATCTAAACCTGTTATAACCAAAACCCTTATTTCACTGCACTCTCTTCCGTGACCTGAGTTTGAAGGAACGAGCTTGCTTCGCAGCAATGGTGCGTATCGTTCTTCATTGTTTTGCAGATTCTGAATTTCGATTATCCATGTATCAAGATTTGTTATAACTCTGTTAGGAGGATTAGGGCAGTTTGAGATTCTGATGTAAAAAAAAAAAAATTATAAAATAGAACTTTGTAATCAAGTTATGTATGTGACAATAGTTTACAGTAGATTTTTTTCTTACATAATCTGTATCAACATTTTTTGGGTGCATGTTATAGGCGTTTGTTAAGGCTCAGAAATCAAGGGCATACTTCAAGAGGTACCAAGTGAAATTCAAGAGAAGAAGAGGTATTTGTGTTTGTTTGCTTTTTTACATTGTATTCAATATATGTCTTGTTCGTTACAAGCTTTGTTTGTAACTGTGATTTTATTTACTGCAGAGGGAAAAACTGATTACCGAGCCAGGATTCGGTTGATTAACCAGGATAAGAACAAGTATAACACACCAAAATATCGCTTTGTGGTTCGATTTGTATCCTACTGTTATGAAGAAATTGTTATATATGCTTGAATTGTTGTGTTTTATTGTGTGAATAACTGAATTTCTTCATCTGTCAGCATAAACCTTAACTTGTTATTAGACTAACAAGGACATCATTGCTCAAGTAACATCTGCTACCATTGCTTGTGATAATGTTCTTGCTGCAGCTTATGCACATGAGCTGCCACGCTATGGTCTCGAAGTAGGCCTTACAAACTATGCCGCAGGTACTTTGTGAGGATGTCTCAACCATTTCCTCACCCAATGTTTGTGTCTATCTTTTCACTCTTTTGCTATGTGTTCAGCTTATTGCACTGGACTCTTACTGGCCCGTCGAGTGCTTAAGAAGCTTGAAATGGATGAGGAATATGAAGGAAATGTTGAGGTATCTACGAGTTTACTATGCTCTGTGTTTTTGTATCTGTCACATCATTCTATGTTAATTGGTTGTTTTCTTTTCAGGCCACCGGAGAGGATTATTCAGTGGAACCAGCTGACACCAGGAGACCATTCCGTGCTCTCCTTGATGTTGGCCTTATCAGGACTACAACGGGCAATCGTGTCTTTGGTGCCCTTAAGGTAATCTATTACAACACAATGCTAACTGGTGTGATTTTTTTGTTTATTAATGGAAAAATTGAATAATTGTGTTTACAGGGAGCTCTCGATGGGGGTTTGGATATCCCTCATAGTGACAAAAGGTTTGCTGGCTTTGATAAGGATAAGAAGGAGCTTGATGCCGAGGTTCATCGCAAATATGTCTTTGGTGGACATGTTGCTGCTTATATAAAGGTACGGCCAAAGATTTTATTTAGTACCACCCTGTTGAATTGTTTAGTACAATATTACAGCTATTTAAGAAAATAAGTTCTGACAAACTATTTTATCTGTTCTGCAGACATTGATTGAAGATGAGCCAGAGAAATACCAGTCACACTTCAGTGCTTATATCAAGCGGGGAATAGAGCCTGAAGGTCTGGAGGATCTGTATAAGAAGGTTCATGCTGCCATCCGAGCTGATCCTACTGTCAAGAAATCCGAGAAACAGGCACCAAAGGAGCACAAGAGGTAAATAACTGATAGTTTTGTGAATGCATACAGACTCTAGAATTAGTGAAATGCATATATCTATTTTGTCATTTGATTTCTGGCAATTTGAATTGGAGCTGTTGCTGGATTTGCTGTATATTTAACTAATCATGTGCTGTTTATCTAGTTTCTGCTATTTATCTAGCTTTGTCATCTTATTTTTGGTACTCTTATGACATTGAATAATTGATTTGGAAGTATGTACTTTCATGGATATATACGTGGTTTAATATTGAAATTTATTAAATCTAATGTTAAATGTTATTTTTTTTTAATAATATTATGGTTTAGTTTATTTTATGGGATACATGTTCTCTTTATGTTAAAAATGAAATCAGCAAAACGTTAATCATTAAGTCTTGTTATGAAAGGTTGGAATTATGAATTAAGAATCACATATTTCTTTTTTAAGTTACATAAAATTTAATCAGTCCTATAATTATTTATGTATTATATGAGGTATATATTTAATTTAATTCACTCTTAGTTTTATATAAAAATGGTCATACCCAACTCATGAAAGTGATTAGTTTATATCAAGTTAGACTTACCATTTTTACATTATTCATTAACTTCATAAAAAAATGCTTCTGCTGAAATAGTTATTAAATTATAATTATGTGTGTATTATTTGTGTCAAAACTCAAAAATTACACTAATAATAGTTTGTTTGCATTTCACTTATATACTCTATTTTTGCTATATTTCAAATTGTTGTGGGATTCTGACATGGTTGACATTTTGAACATTTTTGGTAATTTAGATTTTGCATGGAGGATGTTTCTGAGAATATTTGCATCTTTGTGCAGGTACAATCTGAAGAAACTCACTTATGAGGAGAGAAAGGCTAAATTGGTTGCACGCTTGCAGGCTCTCAACTCTGCTGCTGGCGATGATGAGGATGATGATGAGTGAAAGTTCATCATTGATGTTGTAATAGGAGCGGTCTTAACTTTTTGATTTAGTCATTATGAGCACTTATTTGTAGATCACAAGTTTTGGAGTTGAGTTTAGCCTTTCATTTTGTATTGGGATTGATTGATGTGTTATAATTTATTTTCATGGTTTACAGATATGTCGGTTACACTATAATCAGACTTTGTTTACCTGTTGTTCTAAATTATTATTGTGGGTTTAGAAAATGTACGTTTGATATTTTAAAAATGATTTTGATAGGTCTTCTTGATCTTGAAAATCAAATTGTGATCCAAATTAATCTTGTTAGATTTAGTTTTTTTTAATCTAATAACATTATTAATATTACTAATATTATTATTAATGATAAAAATTATAATAATAATAATAATAGGCATAAGAAGAATAATAGTAGTAACAATCACTTTGATCTATTCGTAAGATAATTGAGTCAAATTACATATGGATTTTGACAGCATCTAATTCCAATTCAACCTGAGTGAAAATGCCACTATAAAAGTCCTGGTAAGATTATGTTCCCAAATCCAGTGATACTGTAACTACCCCAAGTTGAGAAATGCCATCTTCTCCACTCTTACCACCACGAGCTACCTGTATAGACAAAGATTGTATTAATGAATGGACAAAGAATAATCTCTGACCATTTTGCATTTTGATGACTAGTGACAGCCAACTTTCATATATAAAAAACAGAGATTAGGAATTTGATATTGTTCAATGCCAAGCTCAATGTTATTAACATTCAACGAAACAAGCCAATCAGGGTCGACACAGTTCTTCCTTAAACGGAATTCACCGTGATAGCCTTCAGCTTGCATTGTTCTTGACGGAACTTGAAGCGTCTCCGGCTCCTGGTTGAGAGCTTTCCATCGGGGCAAACAGTTGTTCACGGACTTGATTTCACACTTGTGAAAGCTTGGGCGCCGGCGATAGTACCATTAAATTAAACTTCGGCACTCTTCAACAATCTGTCTCTTCAAATAAAAAGCAGCAAAAAGAAAATTATTGTCTTTTATATACACAAATTCTTTTGATTGAGATATATATTTATTCCATACTTATTTATTTAATACTTAACTGTTTTTATATAGGCTAATGATTTAATCATTTATCACTCATTTCTTTTATTTTTTTTTTATTAAAATAAATTTTTAAAATAAATTTTTAAAATAAATTTATTAATTACGTACATCATCAAATATTAACGACTCAGTAATTAATAAATAATAATAAAAAATGCAATACTTGATCAAAGATTTGATTTTTCTTCACCATTCTTTCTCAACACTAGCTTTCACTTTATTTGTTGATGATAGAAATTTTGAAATTTATTGTTGTTTAAACTTTTTGTAAGTAAATATGCAACTTGATTTTTTATTCTTACATGTTTTAACTCAATCTCCTCTTGCAAGACTTTCTCTCGGATAAAATGACAATGTACTTTCACATGCTTTAACGTTTGATTTCATAGGCATATTGACTTGCACTTAAGCATTCCAAACATCTTAAACAAATCTTTGGAATAATTTTGTTGATGAAAAAAATATTCCTTCTTGAGTACGATGAACCTATTTATTAAGAAAATGCGTAAATTGTCTACGTTTTTTCATTTGAAATCGAACTGACAAATTCTCCTTGATTTGAAAAATTTCTTCTTTGATCAAATCATGCATATATACTAGCACAATAGCTAATTTCTCTCTTTTAGCTTTGATGAACAAGCTAGCATCTGCAGTTGTTATCAAACAACCACTATGAATAAGGAATTCAACAAACCAAGTCCTTGTGCTTGTTTTAACCCATAAAGTGTCTTCAGTAGCTTATACACATGCTCAGGATGATCTTAACTCTGAAAATCCACCAACTAATCCATGTAGATCTCTTGATCTAGCTCCCCATGCAAAAATGTGTTCTTCACATCCATCTGTCATAAATTCCAACTTTTGGAAACTGCAAGTGTTAATAGAACTCTTACAGTTATAAGTGTTAATAGAACTCTTACAGTTATAAGTTTTGCAACTGGACTAAATGTTTTATCATAGTGTAATCCATATTGTGAAGAGAACCCTCCAACTACTAGAGGAGCCTAAGAAATGTATCACTTAATTTCTTATAAAATAATTAAAATATCTATAAATAATTTTTTTTCATGTATGTTTATTATGACAACTTTTTTACTAAAATAGTTTTTGTAATATTTACTTTCATATCTTTCCAATAAATAAATAATATAAATTATAAAATCTTACTTTATTTTATTTTAAAATAATAAAAAATTTATAAAAATAAAAAAATACACCTTTCAGAATTAAAAACTACAATTCGGCTCTCCGGAGAACCGAATTCTGAACTCCTACACTAAAAGATGTCATTTAAGAAAATAAAGTTACAAAGATATTATCTGAGTAATTAAATTTCAAACTGAGTAATTAAATTTCAAAATGATGTTAGTTTAGTAAAAATTTTGACAAACAGAGGACATACGAATTTAGATTGTAAAATTTAGTTGATCCATCCCCCCGAAAACCGTTAGCACCAAGCTATAATTTTGGGCTTGTAATGTGCCAAAATCGCATAATCAGCCACAGCAATTAGTGGTTTCAACCAGCAGCTACAGCAGCTCTAGGATTTGTATCCGGTAATTGATGCAGTTTGCACCAGAATTTGGTTTGTTCTCACACAAATCATTCTCATTCTCAGCACTTTTATCATTAGAACTGGAATTATTAACTCTTGATAGCAAGTTTTCTGTAATTACAGGTGTAGCCCTCATGCTGTCAGTACTGGTCAAAATCAATTAAGTACTCTATCAAGAATACCTAAGAAATGTCACCACGGTATAAAGGAATATTCATTGCAGAATTTCCCAGGTTGAATTTCTTTAATAATCAATTCCAATGCAATGAATTAGATTTGAAGTTGTTGTCTTAGATATGCACTCCAAACATGCAAACAACAACACAGCAATCCCACTCCAGGTTTCTTTGAGCATAACATCCACCAATATTTTCATCAGTTTTCCAACATAATTTTTCGCTGCTCTATTTCACAAAAACAATACTAGTTCAACAGTAACAATGACAACAAACTAAGGTCAATTCATTTACACAATTCAAAACCTAATCCTTTCAAATTGTTCATCGAAAAACAAGGTGAAATGAGACAGAGTCGTGCAACAACCAATGTGTGATGTAATGAATTGAAATAAAATCACGATACCATTCCAATGTTTAGAAAATAACCGAAGCCAAAAATGAATTAGAAAACTAGTTAATTTCACCGATACCTCAAAATGAGACAAAACAAAACAAAATTATGGTCACCTCACAACACATTTCACTTCATTCAATTTCAAACAATGTTTCATTGCATCGCATACCTCTAAACAATAACAAGTTCGTTCCATCCCATATGACCATTGCACAAACTCTCAAAATAACAAGAACAGCAGTAGAAAACATCAGACTAAATATATTTCATTCGCATCAGATTACATTCTATTTCAATCAGTCCAACAACCAACCAACATTATTTGCTATTCCATGCCATTCCACCAAACAGTGGACAAAATTCACAAACAAAACCAATTCCATTCCAAAACAAAATCACCTAATCTTCTCCATCCCACTGATCTTATTAGCAGCTTCCCTAACCTGCTCAATGTAACCCTCAATAGGAGGAGTGAGAGTAGCCATAAACCTATTAGCAGGAAAAGGACTCAAATCAGGAACCAAAGCAGCCTCTCTCAAACCTTCAGGCAAAGCTTCAATGGCCTCCTTTTTCATCCTCAAAAGGTTCGATTCCGCAGCCTGTCTCGCCCTATGCTTTCTCATCAAAACCCTACTGTATTCCTTCGCCAACCTCCTCCCATCTTCCACCGTTAACTCATACTTGGGCAACTTCTCCACATCCACCAACCCCAGTGAGATATAGTCCAACCCTGGTGTCCCAATTATCGTGGGTTTCTCCGAAACCTTAAATTTGTTGTCTTTCTTTCTCATCATGTCGATTTCTCGCTGCCGATCCTTGCTGATGAGCCCCATCTTCTCGCGCTCCGCTTCGCGCTCGCGCTGCTGCTGGGTCAGGTAGCGGACCGGGGAGGGAGCCTGGAGGCACCGCTCGTACAGATTCTCGCGCTCTTGGCGCTCGCGCGACATGGGTGGGCCAGTGGTTTGGGATGCGGATTTCTTGGTGGTGAGGCGGGAGCGTTTCAGGGCTAGGCCCGCTTTGATCTTCGCCTTGCCCTTGGCGGTGCCGCTCACGGAGCAGCGCTGAATGAGGTGGTGCCCGGAGAGAAAAGGGTTCGGCTTTGCGAGGCGGAGCATAATTCCGGTGATGGGTCGGTGGCGGTTTCTTCTCTACGGACGAGGAAGTCGGTGGTTTGGAGTGAGTTAGCATGGGTTACAGAGGTAGGGCAAGGAAGAGCAAGGTGAGTGTGGTGGTGAGATAATGGCCCGGCCCAAAAGGAAAACTTCAATGGGCTGGCCCATAAGCATAAAGGACCCAGCTTTATTGGAGTATTGAAATGAAGCAATTGTATTTAGTAGATATAACTGTAAGCTTGGTAGGGTTGATTTTGGGAGGAGTTGAAATTTTGATAGGGATGTGGATTTAGAAGATAGGGAAGTGGCCAATGAGAGAGCGAGGTTAGTCCACGTGTCAAGATGTTGGAATAGGTTTCCAAATTGTTTATGGCAGTGGATAACAAGTCAGTGTAAGCAACATGTTCTTCACCACTTTTTTTATATTTTTGTAAAAATAAATATATGTTGAATTTGAATAGGTAGAAGAAAGTGAGACCAACCAAAGTGCCAATTTCTTGGTTTGGAGATAGATAGAGTGATACCCATCACACTATTCTCATTTCTCATATTAATTAATAATAATAATGGCAGCGGCGGCGGCGGCAGTGACGGTGCTACTCCCACCTCGGATTCCGACCACCACCAACGTTACCCGCTGTTCTGCTTTGCCTTCTCTGCCTCCACGTGTCACCAACACCAGCACCACCTTGTTCTCACCTTCCCTCAACAACTTTTCAGGTTCTCTTTTTTTCTTGTTGGTCTGGTTACATGTTTCAAAACGTTGTTTAATCTTCAGGAATATTACGTTTTTCTAGTAAGCTGCTTGAAAAATTGTGAAAAAGAAAAATAAAAGAAGCTGCCTTTTTATTACAATTGATATGCATTTGCTTTTTCTTTCGTTTTTTATTTGGTATGCCGTTCTCCTTTTTAGTCTTAATTTTCAAATATTGTTTCCCCCTAAGGTAATACACAAAAAGGTGTAAACTTTGGTGGCTCCAAACAATTGGGTAGAAATCTTTTCGTTAGATTGATTTGATTTACTAATGGGGTTAGTTAGACTTCAATGAAGTGACGAACCACGTTCAAATTCCTTTTGGGTGATGCCAGTGTTTAGTTTCCGACAGTCGAAGATTGGTTTCAGATGAAAAAGGAAAAAAGGTTTCAGTTAGATAAACTCATGAAGTATGCTGCATTATTATTGTCATATCTTTAATTTTTACATTGTTATATCTTTAATTTGAGGCCTGACAGCGCTAATATGCTGTTGTCCAATTCTTTTATCTTGTTCTCTTGTGAAATAGTTGGTTTGTCTCATTTCCTTTTTTATGTGTTTTAATCCTTAATCGCTTTATTCTTGATATTTAAAGTTCTTACTCAGAGATTTTTAAAGTGGGTGAGAGGATTAACTGATTTAATAGGATTGTCTAGTTTGAACTTATTCCATGTTTTGATCATCCCTGTCCAAGGTGATGCACTTGAAATTGATGAGGGTGGTAAACATCTTGTATTGAGTGGATACACTTGGCAAAATCAAAGTCTAATACAGAAAGTTAAGCAAGTTTCTGCAATGTAATATTAATGCTTGTCCAAGAGTCTTAACACTTGGTTAGTTGGTTCAGCCTTTTGTGTTTGTAGTTTTAGCGTCAGCCTCTCCCTACCTTTAGGACTAGTAATTCTTCTATTGCATATTCAATGTTCATGCTATTGTTCATATCTTTTTTTATTCACTGATCTTATAATAATTCTAAGTTGATGTTTCTTTTCTTTTGTCAGTGTCCCGAAAATCTTTTCTGCTTCAGACCAGAGCTTCTTCAGAGGAATCATCCGCAGTAGATGCCAATGAGTTGTTCACAGATTTGAAGGAAAAGGCAAGAATCCTCCTGGCCAACCCCTTATTTTACTCAATGTTTGGTTCAAACCTATGTGTGTCCAGACACGTATCTCGCATATGCGTACGACACTCGTATACACGTATCATTGAAGTGTCCAATTCAAAAGATATTTTTTTAGGTATCTAACAATTCTAACATGATTTTAACAATTTTAAAAGGGACTAATACAATAATTTTTTAAAAACTTATAAACTTATTACAGAAATATGAAACAAATCCTATATATAATAAAAAATATTTAGACTGTGTATGTTTCTTTTCACTTTTTGGATTTTTAATAAATGAATTAGATCCATTTTTTGTTATATTTGACATCATAGATGATTTTTTAATATATAAATCTTAATTGTTAATTTATATAATTCATAGCTATGTAATATATAGATCCTTGTCCGTTAGTCCTCTATTTTAGAGATTACATGTGTCTACGTATCCATGTTAATGTCCATGTTTATGTCAGTCTCCGTGCTTCATAGGTTCAAACTCATTTTCTACCCCTTCCCCTTCTCTTTGACCAAACAATATGTTTAGTTTTAACCAAGTGGAAATGATATCTTCCATTTATCATAATCAGTGGGATGCTGTTGAAAACAAGAGCACAGTGATTATTTATGGTGGTGGGGCTTTAGTTGCTGTTTGGCTATCTTCAATTCTCGTGAGCGCAATCAACTCAGTTCCCTTGGTAAGCCAATACTCTTGGTGATCATAACTCACTTTTACATTATTGTATTATCACTTCTGGTTATATATGTTTGTGTCCATAGGCTATATAAAACCTTGGTGAACCATTCTGATATAATACCGTTTATGTTTCAGCTTCCAAAGATTATGGAATTGGTAGGTCTAGGATACACTGGATGGTTTGTCTACCGTTACCTTCTGTTCAAGGTAAGTAATACACATCACAAATACTTCACTATTTTGGATTTTAGAATCTAAGATGGTTTGTTTTACTTGGTATTTTTTTTCCTTTGGGGTGCTATGATGTTTTGGCATAGGGTACATGAGCCACTGAATAAACTCAAAAGTGATTCGATGATCACTTTTTTACCAAGAGATATACTTACCCTTTTATACCTCTGCAACACATGTCTTATTCATTGTACATCTTACAAGTAATTTATGTGTATTTGTATACAGTCTAGCAGGAAGGAGCTAGCTACAGACATTGAGGTACTGAAGAAGAAAATTACTGGAACTGAATAGAATGGTGTTGGGAAGGAGCAAGTGAAGTTTATCTTCTGTGAGCACCATCTGTTTTTGTTTGCTCTTATCTGCTGTGTAAGAGTGGTATGTATCCCTTTAGAATAGAATTCCTCTCAACCTCTATTGCCCCTGTAATGAACCCATTTCATTGTTAAAATAATGTAGCAAATTTTATGTATAACTCTGAATGGAAACCATTATCTTTTCAGTTCTTCACTGTGTAAGAAATTTAAGTCATATATGAGTATAGAACCAGGAATTATATCATATATGGGACCAGTTGTTTCTGTGTCTAGACCATGATAGATTCAAGATCTCCTTGCAATAAGGTAATGACTGGTAGTTTTTAAAGCAGATAATTTGCTAAAATTGAAACTTTGAATGAATGATATAGAAATTTTACAACAAGCATAAAGTAAGTGGGGAATTTTCAAATTACAATTTTACATAATTTAGAAATTTAACAATTTTTTTGTTATTTTTAACTACTGTCCATATAAAAAATTATATTCTTATTTAATTATATACTATATTGTTTTCATAAATTAATTATAAGAAGTGCTATTTTAGATTTTTTTTTCTTTCATGTGGATGGAAATAATTCTTTTGTATATGCAATTTTACAGGTAATTTCTTTTTGTTGAGGTAATTTTATTCAATACATGTTTTGACATTAAATGTAAAAGAAAAAAAAAAGCATCAGGAATTTAGGAGATGATTAACCCCTTCATTCATAATATGGGATATTAGTATGCACCTATCACTACAACACCCTGAAATAATTCAATCACTCTATACTTTTTTGGTTATGAAAATAATTTTGTTTGAGGTGATTAATAGAATTACCTCTTTCATGCAAATGGTTTTTGTAAAAAAAGAAAAAAAGTTAACAACAAACTAGTATTTTATCTTATACATTGCTTAGGAAAAAGCTTATTTTTATATAATAAAAATGCAGAATAAATAAAATCTAATATGTAAATTATATTATAATTAAAATTTATAATAGACAAACATCTTTGAATAAAAAAATTATACTTTCAATTTACAATGGAGAATTTAAACTATAATATATATTATGTCATTGTATCTATTCACAATTTCTTTTTAAAAAAACTATTCAAATATAACTTAGAAACAGGAATAATGAGAGTAGATTAACATATGATATATTCTGCTTTATAAAATAGGAGTTCACATTAATGAGCATTTTTTTTCCGATAACTATTATTGTTAGATATTTTTTAGTCGGCTAATTTTTAATATATATTATATGATTTTTTCACACGTCTCTAACGACACGAATGTGGAATAATATATGATTATTTTTTTTCTATTTCCTTGTAAAACAAAGAATGTTGCAATAAGAAAATAGATTTGTATACATGAAAATTACTTCGCAAATAGTAGCATTTTTAAAAACGCATCAAAATAGTAAATTAATATTACATTTCTAATTTTATAATGTTTTTTATATATTCTACATTCTGTATTTAATTCTTAACTATAAAATTTTAATTTGTGATACATGTGTTGCTAAATATATAGCAGGACTAAATTGCTTTTTTCGATTTTCTTATTTTAAAGGTAACTATTTTAATCAAGAGGAAACCTCTCTTTTTAGTCAATAATTAACATATGTTTAACCTCACTACACTAATTACACCTAATGACAATAATACTAGTAATTTAAAACTGAAACTAATTTGTCACTCCAACAATGATTTACCCAAAATAGGCATTGGAGGTGCATGGCTGAGACTGTTCCACCCAAGTCCTGGTTGGCACAGCTCTTCACCAACTCATTCTTTCCCTTTTCTCTCTTTGACCAAAACTCTAAATAGAATGCATGTAGCACCAAAAACATGTACCTGAATAAATACCCTTCTTCTTCAACAATCCAATAATTAATAATCACAAACACTTATTAACAAAACAACACCCTATTGAAACCTTCCATGCCCCTTTTCATTTGTTGACCAATGTCATCACAATACAACATTATAACTCATCTTTCATCGCCTCATTAATTTCCCTACACCACACACACCTCTCATTTCTAGCCACAACAAACTCCAATTGGATCTCCACATGCATATAACAAGAGTTGAAGAATTCACAGGCTTGTCTTCTTGTTCCTTTTTGAAGCCTAATCACTTTTGTAAAGTGTCTCCATAACGTTGCATCATCAAGGAACCTTGTACAAGTTTTCATATGTGTTACAAGAAACTCTTGTTGAAAGAAGGAACAAAAGAATGCCAAGTGTTGTAAAGAGATTCTGATCTGTTGTATTGTACCTTCTCAACCAAAGTTTTGCATAATACTTGGTTAGGGAACGATTTTGATTGTGAGTTACATTTAGTTAGTGTATATTGTCTCTCTTTAATTAAAGAAAGTGGAGTTTGTGTTTGTGGTGAGAAAACCTATGCTTCCATTGATGAGTAGTGAAACTACTACTGCATCATAAAAGCTTCAATGGGTTTAGTATGGATTTCCATGAAAATCATTCAAGAACTGAACATTAGAGACAAAAGAAGGCTTCTGGGGTGACATTCATGGGGCTTCAAAGATGGTGGCAAGTTACATTGGTATTTGCGTGTCTGTTTTCATCATCTTTTGTTGAAGGATTGCAGAGTTACTATGATCATAAATCATTGGATTCCTTTCTTCGCATGCAAGCAAATAAAGAGATAAAAAATCCTAGAACAGGTGTTATCTACAATGTTTCCCTTCCTTCCAACTTAACAGGTATGGAAGTTTCAGTTGTTAGATTCCGCAGTTTTTCTTTATGGTTAAGAGGAAGGAACTATAGTTTCTTCAACCTTCCACCACGACTTTTGTCTCGACCGAGCAAGAAAAGAATTGCCATTTTGTATGAAAACTTAGGCAATTGTTCTTCTCATTACTACAATGTGCCTAACCACACAATGGTGGCTCCAGTTCTTGGTGTCATGGCTTACAGTTCTTCAGAATCAGCATTTTTAGATGAGAAGATTAACATCACTATCCGTGGTGATCCCATCAAAATTTGGTTTCCTCATGTTGATGAACGTGGGAGAAATGGAACTCCTATTTGTGCAAAGTTTGGTGATAATGGGGTGGTGAAATTCAGAAACATGACTGAGCCATATGCTTGTGAAGTATATAAACAAGGGCATTACACTATTGTAATTCCATCATATCCTTCCCTTAATAAATTTCATCATGGCAAGAGATTTACCACGTGGTGGGTGTTGGGGTTTGCAATAGGTTTCCTTGGGTTGGTGATTTTGGCTTTGATCTTGTTAGCTTTGGTTAAGGAGGTAAAGAAGAGAAAAATAAGAAAAATGGAGAAAAATTCAGATGGGGGAGAGCTTTTTGACACATTTTGGATTGGAGAAACTAAATTACCATTAGCTTCATCACTTAGAACCCAACCAATTCTTGAGAATTAAAATGTACATTAATATTTGGTGATCTAGTTTTCCTCCTTTCTCTCTTGTAGTACTTGTGATACTTTATGCAAATGAATGAGTACATAAATGTTATCTTTTCAGCTTTGATCCTTGATAGTTACCATAGGTATTAGTAGCACTTTGATTTCATGTTTTGTGTTCACTTCAATTTCTTTTTAGGAATATGTGAACAAATTACAATTTTTTACCACCCACCACGTTTATATTCTCTTCTGTTGTCTATATTTGTACACAAGTACCAGAGTTTTTGTAGCTTGATTTTAGTCTCACACCCTTTAGTTTTTCTTAAGTTCATAAAATCATTAAAACTCAAACCTTAAGAAAATTTTGTTGGAACTCAAATCAAAGCACTAAAACATACTCATAACATAACAACCTTTCAAGGAAGATAAATAAACTCTGGATACTAATTGTTCTCTGCATAACATGAAGCAGGGTAGTTCATATCACATACCATATACAACCAAAGTCCAACCTTTATATCATAATATGTTTTTCACTCCAAACAGTAATGCTACCGATAATTACCATGTTTTGTTTGAACTGCTACAAACATTATTCGACAATTTGATAATTGAGTATTTCAAAATAGTTAAATAGGTAAATAAGAAAGACCTCTAGTTGCAAGCAGTGGATCAACCAATAGGTTTTAGATCACAACGTTCATGGAGAGGGAAAGGGGGGTCAAAAAGAGAACCATTTAGAATAGCATGTGCAACAATCTTGTTTGCTGCTTCTGTGAAATGAATTCCATCCCAACTCACATATTCTCGGGGCTCAGCACAAGCACTTGCTAGCATATTACCACACAAAATTTTAGGATTAAAGTTGTGGTAACCCCCTCCGTGTCCACAACATGTTTTGGTACCGTACTTAAATCCTGTTCAAAGAAAACATGAATCATTAACCAACGTTAGGCATGTTAAATCAGTATGGTTGGCGTATAATTGCAGCATATACAACTTGGTAATGATATTAATGTTATGCATAACCAACCATGATCATCATGTATAAGCAATTTCAGCCATTCAAAATAACAAGTTATCAATGTTGGAAAAATTTGAGAGAGAAACACACAAACAACAAATAATAAGGAGACATATGCGAGACCGATGAAAGGGAATGACATCATCTTAACATTATCATTATGTTACTTAACTTTCTCATTTCTACTCAATATGAGACTTAGATTCACACTTACATGCCTAATACGGACTACACATGTAAACATGCAAAGGGAATCTGTTTTTACCATAAAGTGTGGGATGGTGAAAGAGCTCCAACAAAGCAGAGTGAGTGTCTACATGGATGAGGGAAACATGTGGTAAACTTTGTCTGGTTTGGCTCAATGTCTCCTTCAACAATTTGTTATAGTGATTTACAACATTCTGATAAGAAATCATGCATCCAAACTCATCAATATCAGAATAACTAGCATGAGGAAGCTGCACCAAAAATCCTGGATAGCATCCCACAGGACCAAGATTGAATACCATAAATGTCCGTGCCCCTTGTGCATATAGCTCCTAAAATGAACATAAATTCTATGAGTAGAACAAATTTATACAAAGCGTTACATAATACAGAGTGAGTGTGTTGTGTTGTAAAATAATACTAATAGGGTGAAAGAAATTGAAAGAGTAATTAATGTAAAAAATGTTATTACAAAACAAAATTCAATTTTGAAAAGTTTCTCTGATATTACAACCAAAAAATTAAAAAAAAAAAAAAAAAAAACATATAATTTTCAATGGACCGTTTTAGGTTCATGTCTTAGTTTTATGATTTTGGGTGACAGTTGTTCCCTTCACTCAACTGTGACCAGCACAGTAGTTGTATGCAGCTTCTCATGGTCATTTCCATTTGATTTGTGACATGCTCGTCAACTCAAATTTTGAAATTACTTTTTATAAGTTTCT